>Ga0126342_10005084_pt1 | contig 22782 bp, 16 predicted proteins | sample Cyp1metagenome_FD_92528 | JGI IMG/M metagenome (GOLD analysis project Ga0126342, IMG submission 92528) | Coral microbial communities from Lord Howe Island, Old Settlement Bay, Australia - Cyphastrea 1 metagenome | ecosystem: Host-associated > Invertebrates > Cnidaria > Coral ...
CCACGTCCCACCCGCTTTGGGCCGCATTGCATGTGCACACACGGAACTTGGCAAGTTGACCAGGCAGTCTGAAGGAAAAAGGGATGAACATGTGAATGCTGGATTGACATTAAATATATATACATATATATATATATAATTATATATATATATAAATGATATGTATATATATATATCCCATGATACCATATGTTTCTTGGGGATGCGGGATGCTATAAGATACCCTTGGGTAATCTAACATGGCTGGACATTTTCCCCATTTTGATCATTTTGCCAGCGGAAAAAAAACGAAACGGTCCGGGGATCTTCCAGGGTCAAGCTGCTAGTTGCGGCTGAACTCAACTCTGTGGCTGAGAAGTCAACATTTTTTGCAGCCTGACATGAGTTGGTTTACCATGGTTTACCGCTTTGCTACTAAAGATCACCTTGACATTAATAGTATTTCAGTATTTCAGTATCCGAGATTTGTGTGGCAAAAAAATCTGAGACTTCAATGCAAAGTTCTGAACCCTAGACCCTACCCTATCTATTGGCCATGGGTGGCACATGTGATTAACCACCCACTACCATGGTCTGGCCCCATGCTTTTTGAAAGCTCCATGGAAAGAAGGTTTAATTTAAGTATTCCATAGTATTCCCTTCCCCCGCCCGTCTAATCATATAATGCTCAAATCCACCCAAATACTGTAGTTACAAACATGTTAAAGCATGTTAAAACTAGTTAAAGAAAACATTAATTGTAATTAGTACAAATGCAACATTCGTTATACAGGAGATGTCCGCGCACACCCGGACCTGGAATCTGAAAGCACCACTTGGACCAAAACCATGCAATATTAATCAACAATATCAACATACGAACGTTAATCAACATGTGCCCGCCGAAGAGGTTCCTAATAATACTGAGAAGAATCAAATTTCTTCACTAAAAAACAATTGTCCAATCATGTCCAATCTGTAGCGTCGCCCAATACAAAAAACAAAATTAAAAAGCGCTTGGCGAAGAAGTTCCCTGATAAGCGCCTTTCTGAAAAAAATTATATTCAACTAAGGTCAAGCACACTTACCAACCGAATCCAAAGCCTCCAACACATGGCCTCTTTTATTGTTGGGGTCCAAGACCACCATTTCAATCCAGTTCACTATTTAAGGTCAATAGTCAAATCGTATTAAACTTTATATTGGAATAATAAGGGGAAAACCTGAACATTGTGAAAACAACTGCTGGCAAATAGTTTCTATTAATTTCAGGAGGCTTACCAAAAGCATGAAGGGGTGAAAGGAAATGACCCATTAAACCAAACTTGAATTTGGATGATCTATGACCGATGATCTATATCTTGAGACCCCAATTCGATTGCAAAAGTTACTCTTGAGTTCAAATGCATCCAGATTCTATTCATAACTGCCCGTTTTGCAAAAAACACATTGTGACCGACCACTGCGTGGACCCCATTCTCAACGTATTCAACTTAACCCCATCATTTGTAGAGTGTAGTCGTAGTACGTCCCCAACAGCATATAATTACTATTAGTAGTAAATCACCATCCGCATGTTTAACAGTATCATAAAGTCTATCACCATCCGAGAAGTAGGTTCACAAGCATTTTCCCACATCTTCCTGTCATTTTGGAGAGAACTGGAAGGGGCTTCTGGAGCTGAGGTGGAGAAATTGAAGCTTTGCGAGGGCCCCTTGGATTTTTGAACCATGGCAATTTTCTGATTTTGCTCAGAGAGATTCACCTGTAAAAAATGATGCTAAAACCAGTCATTTTATGGGGATGTAATGGGATAGAATGTATGAAATAATGGGATATCTATCCAACAATCCGTTCAGGGCCCAAGTCAGTTCCTTTTGGGGATTCAACCTGAGGTTTGGTTCGTCAAGTCATGCTACCATTCCTCACCAGCAAGATATACGAAACAGCGGTGGACCAGCTCTAGCCATCAAGTGAAGGATATCCTCTATCAGTCTTAGTAGTACAGATTCGTACAGATCCACGTGCCAAGATTGCATCGTTTGCGTCGTTTGCACCCACATTCACATATATTCACATGAAACTTCATAGTTTACCCATGTTTAACCATATTTGGCTACATGCTTACCTTTACCTATATGTTTCCCTCAACATGGCCATTCCTGAAAGATGACGTCTCGACGTGTCTCGGTAAACCTCCCAGGTTTGACTTTGCCACCAAGAAAGGCGGAAATGAAACAGATGCCAAGCTGGCGGATCCCATAGCAGGTGCTGAGTCTGGTTCTTGTCAACTATCCGAATCCTCCATGGTCATTTATGAACTGAACAAAATGTGATGTGTTATGTTGATGGATCTCAAAAGATACTTCTGAAATCTTATGAACATTACGTTTTTTTTTTATCACAAGATGGAAACAAATGGAGAAAAGTGAATATCAGATTTGTGAAGACAAATTGACTACATCAAATATGGTTCTGTCGAAAATGGTGTATACCCTAACATGGCCAGTGTAGGGAAAATGGTCCCCTAAATTTTCAGGCAAACCCGAATATCATCAATTATCATTGGTATATCCCATTATAAACCACGAATAATCATGATATATCCTTATACTATATTCTCATGTATTCCCATACTTTCCTTGTCCGCTGGAGGAGCTGTGACCATGGCAGATGTGATGGAACTGCAGCAGCTGCTCAATGTCTCGATGGCCTCTCGGTGACTGGAAGACTGCCCCAGATAGATGAACAGATTCGAATAGCAATGGCTTACTAGAAGATTAAACCATGAAGTGCAAGTGCACATATTCATGTAATTTCCCACCAGATGAGGCAACAACAGGACTAAATGACTAAGTGTCCGAAGAATCTGGGAGCCAAGTAATGCAGCAATTGGTACATTTGGCGAAGCCAAGGACGGAAATGTGTCCTCGAAATTCAACTTCGCAGGAAGCATGAGTTTGGTTTGGTGGTTCTTTTGTTGGCTTGATCTTCTTCACATGTCCTGAAGAGTCATCATTTTTTTCCATTGTGAATCCGCTCGAATTCACCGCGGCCAAGGTGGTGGAAGGCTGGTGATGAGTTTCATGCTGCGGTGGGAATTATATGTTGTGTTCCAAGCCAAAGTTTGTGGAATGTGGTGATCCTGTCAACATTTTTCAACACCAATACTGTTGGGATCTGACATATATATATATGGATATTATAATATATGTATAATGTATATTCTGTATATACATATATATATATGTATACATGTATATTGACGGTCATGAAACAGTTCCTCCATCTTTTCACCACTGTGCCAGGTCACCTGAAAGGTAGTACCAATAAGGCGGCACAGAGCAGCGCGGACAATCGCGGCAAGATTGTCCTGAGATCCTTGGTCAATGTGGGATCCACCGACCAAGGATTAGATGCTCAATTAATGGATGCTTGAAGAATACATATGTATTTAGATATATATATATAATTATATATACATATATATATACATATTTATTTATTTATACATATATATATACATAATCATATATATATACATAATCATATATAGATGGGTAGTATGGTGGCTAAACCTACCTAGTTAGTAACTATAGTTCTATGCCGTATGCCATTTATATATGGGACCCACGAACCGGGGACTTATGATCACCACGGTTACTAATCACTTAGCATAAGTGGGATGATCCTCCAAGAAGGACCAAGGATATGCAATAGATGGTTTTGCGATGTTTTGGCATTTCGGAGGAAGCAGTTATAGATCTTCATAACGTGGGGTTTCTTGCGTTTGTAAATGTTCATGGGCTTATCTTATTACCAGGCTGCCTTGCAACTGGTGTTGCATTAGTGATTGGTGGCCCAGATGCATATAGAGTCTCACATCAGCGCACATGCACTGGTTACATGGTATGTTTGAGCCGCTCTTGTGTTTGCTTTCTAGAATAATATGAGAAAATTAGCAAAACCTGCGAAGTTGAATGGGACACCATGCTTTCCAATCCCGCAACTTTAAGGAGAGTTGGTGAAGAGGGGCATGAGACCGGAATTGTTGACAAGCCAAGGCAGGTGATATTCCGTGGCTGAAGAAGTCCCTTTGATTTGAACATGTTGGAAATCACTGGATGAGATGTGGCTTCAAAATTGCCCAGGAAGGAAAGGATTCACCACAGTATCATCACCAATAGATCTGGATTCTCCAAGAGATCAATCCAAACCGATGTGATTTGGCTTTGTCTAATAATGATCTATACTGATAGAGCTCTACACGCCTCAATTCCCCTTGGTGATCATCATGTTCCCTAGGAATTGCCACACATTGGATGCACATCCCCATTTCAGAGTAATTGAAAAAAATGGGTGTGTCGACAGTGTCTGAAACGGGGAATTTACATCCGAGGTGTGGCCATTTACATCCATTTACTCTAGGAACATGATGATAGGGTCTCAAAAACTCATCAAAACACAGTGGAGGCTTGCCGGGCACCAAAGGAGTCAACCGACACTGCGTTGCCTGGCGGAGAATGCTACCAGCAATATGTACTGCACTGTATATTCTTGATATATATATATACATATATATATATATATGTGAAGTAATATCATATTCAAAGGCTTACGCCTGGCAGCCACTGGCCAGAAAAGGTGCGTTAATGACAGCCTTGTCAAAGCTAGGAGGCTGCCAGTTGGGGCCACGTTGGGGCAGGTCGGTGCCAGGTTTTTCATGTTTCGGGCGGTGTTGGGCTCATTTTCTGCATACAGGAGTCTGGAAAAAACTGTTGGGTGTAGGTAGATATGCAGCTAACTGGGATAAATCAACTTATACTAGAGTTTAGATTTCCAAATTCCTCAGAAAATTTGGTGTCTTGTTCTTGTGCTCGTTCTCGTTCTTGTGCGCTTGAGCTTTTTCAGCCGTTTTGGAAAGATGCTTGTCTAAACAAAGAAACCCACTCTCTGTACGTACTTGGAAATTGGTTGGACTACAGCCTACAGCCATGCATTTTGATGTGTAGTGAGGGCTTCTGGTACCAGATAGCCTGCTAAAGTAATTTTTGTAGGAGGAGATCAATCACACCAATGAATGAATGTTCAAATTAGGGGAACCACTAGATGTTTGATAAAACACAATAGAGGGGGCCATCACGTCAGAGTTTTTGTTTGAACACATTGAACATATGGTAAACCCAATTCAAAAAAAACATCCTATCATCAGGTTTTCCCATAAACATGGCAATTTTGGGGTATCCAGATGTATCCAGGTATCATTTCCACAAAATTATGACCTATCATCATATGTCAAATTGAAGTGATATTTTTATGCATCCCCTATCAGTTCAGACACGGCATAATTGGAATCTGAGGTGATTGTGCGCATGGCTATCCCAGATCCTTGACACCGGGCAAAGCACCAGGGCTGAGATGATCCTGAATTCAGGGAATGTCTCGACTTCTGCGAATATCGCCAAATGCCAAAAATCCTGAGTGTAGAGTGTAGAGACAGCAAACATGCCAAATAATCTGCGGGACAAAATCTGCAAAAACTGCAGTGATGTTCCACTTAGAGCTACGAGTCGACGAGTGCGATTCCAGTGGTCAAAAGGATCCAGCTTTGGCAGGTCGATCCCTTTGCATGGGATGCCCGACAGAAAAAATGGATCCACTTTTGGAGGTGCTATTCAAGTCCCATCTATTCACCAAACCGAAGTGAGAGCTTCACCAGTAGATGTCCTTTGTTTTTTTTAGGAGTTGGGTACATCCTGGATGATGGAGACGTCTTGATTAAGACCATGACCAATGAAGATAGTTTTTCTTGGCAAAAGGTGGGATGAACCCTGAACCTTTTGCTTTAGATTACTGATGATTACTGTATGATGAGAGTTACCTGGGCTTGTCCGCAAGGGGATAACCATGACCCCCATGAGTTTCGATGATTTTCTTATACCTCTATGATATTCTATTATCCTTTATGATTATGGATGTTCTGATGTTCATATTAAACTGGCCATGAAATTGGTGTATCTGCTTCACATTGCTTCACTTTTGGGCCCCTCTCCCAATGCTTCCCCAGGTGATGGGAAGCTGATGGGAAGCGATTAGCTGAGCGAGATGGGCTGAGAAAAGGAGCCGGTATCATCCTCCATTGGCTGGCCATCTCATGGGGGATAACATGGGATACCAGATGTTATCCATTTATCCGTTATAGTTATAGTAAATCAAATGGATGATATCATGAGACCTCCATTTTTTGTTTACGTTCAGAGAACAACCTAGATGTTTGGAAGGACATTGGCCCGTGTCAGCAGGAAAACAGGGCAACACCCAGTGATTTTTCATGTGCGTGTTTAGGAAACAAGATTACAAGGATCTCTCACGGTTGTTTCTTTTTTTTTGTTTCTGTTTGTGATGTGACTACTGGTGTCAATTCGTCTGCCGCTGCAACTGGAACCTTCGCCGTTGTGTTTCTGGATAAACTCGACAGATAGTTTGATATTGTTGTGGCCTATAGGTACAGATAGAAACAGATAGAAACCAGCTCTGAAGAAATGGTCTTTTTTCGTATCAAAAATCGGCCACATGGATGATTTCGTGGTGTAGCTCTGGTGTCAGATGACTCAAAACTATGCATAACTGTGCTGCATAAATACTTATCTGTTTTGATGTGAACAGGAAAGTTCCGTTGGCGCTTGATCTGTTTCGATGTCTTTTCCTGCGCAGCCATTTTTACCTTAGCGCCGTCATGTGGCCTACAGGATGATGAGTCAGATGCCAGACATTGACATCTTTTCAGCACATGTTCCTCTGTGATTCTCCGGTTTCTGGATCCTTTCAATCGCAGAAGCCCTTCAAAACGCGATGGCGCGTCAAAGGCTAGTGTCCGGTGCCGGAGAGCCTAGTGATCGAAAAAAAAAGTCATTGCCAACTTTTTTTTGGGAAGATTCACTACAAGCAAAATATGAGGAGACTTGACAAATCAGACGTTCATCCGCCTTTGGTTGATCCTTTCCGACAAATTGGGAGCAGCAAACAGTTCGCCAAAAGTTTATATTGTAGATATTGTAGATTATTTGGGATTGGCTTTATGGCCCACATTTTGGATTGTTTTCTATAACCATGATTATGTAATCAACTATTGTTTGGATTTGGGCCAGTTTGCCGGGGAGACTACAGGCATTGCTGGTATATCCCCACCAGCCATGTTTTCTTGACCATTTTTCCCAACAAAAATCAGTGAATGGAAAAACTTCAAGGCCCACTGGTCGATCACTGAGGTGGTTCTCGGCTTGGTGGGTGCAACATGCATCATGTGCTAAGCCTCAGTGGTAGTGACGGCTGGGTGCGGACATGTGCGGACACAGGACCATCAGCGTGATAAACCGTCCTCAATCACCATTAATTAATCAACGAAAGGTTGTCATCTCATCGACGGATCACAGGAAGCCCCCATTCTGGAAGGGATTCATGGGATACACGGGTTGAGATTTTGGGAGAATGATATCCCCCGGATGATTGTGGGATACAACTTTGTGATGAATAAATGTTTGTTCGGAGTGTAGAATTATCCCCATATGGAGTGGCTCCAATGATACAACATGATACAACCATTTGACTGGTACTCGGACCTCTCATAAAAGCTGCGGGACCAAGTGGGTTTGAGAGGGCAAAAGTGAGGTTTGAGACTCCAAGTCTTCAAATATAAATAGTCATCCCATTCCCCCCAATATCAAAATATATCAAACACCCCCAAGAAAGGATGGTTTTTTTCTAGGGGATTTACACACATTTGGGACCATGCAATGGGATGGGGTGTTTTTTTTTTGTAATGGGGGATGGGATTACAACGTTTTAGTTTCCGAAGAAAGGATGGACACTCAACTCGAAAACTCTCTTGACTTGGCATCCTGATGAAAATCCCTGCCTACACTCAGTTTTCGTTCAAGTCTTGCATTTGTTTTTTGTCAACATTGAGGCTTTGCTAAAGGCTGCGAAACATGGACCTTGGATACTGATGTTAAGGCCGAGTCCCATAAGTTGATTCTTTTAGATCTAGAATATTCCCTCAATGAGATCGTGGTCCACTTTGCATTTTTGCAGCTTTGCTTGAGAGCTCCAGTACCTAAAATGGCAATGGAACATTGATAGACATAGCGGAAAATCATCACAATCTAATTTGCCATTCAGAAATCAAATCTGTCTGGATCCATCATCTCCACATGTCCAATTCATACCAATCAAAGTTGACGCTTGTTGAGGTTTGTAAGGTCCCCCAACTATAGATGATTTTCATTTAGGTTCCATTTAAAAGCACGGTTGTCACAGTTGTAGTTCGCAGATGTCTAACAGCGATGTTTGATGACTGCGCCCAGGTCCTTGGGGACGCTCTTCGTGGGACCGCGCCCAGCAGGTGGTGTTTTCTGGGGATGAACATGCTGAAGCATTTTGACCCTAAACCAGCTATACATAATTGATATACATATACTGTATATATAATCATATATATATATATATATCAATATATATACATATAATATACATATATATATAGCTATATATTATATATATAGCTATATGTGGCTATACCATCTTACATACATTTTGTATCGTTGTTGCTTGGTTCAGATTTTTTCACATTTCGTTGAATCCACTGGATCCATTCCGGTGCCAGGTTCTAGCTCCAAGGTGATTCGATACAACGTGGGGTGTCTGGGCCATGTCTGGCTCCTGTTTGGCTTTGTGTTGTTGATGTTTTGGTATATACCCTATGGTAAATAAACATAGACCCTGAAAATCACCAATGTTTAATGGAAACTAGTCTTCCAACCCCTATCTGCCAGAGTCTATGTTTATTTACCAGAGGGTAACACATGTAAGTTCAGTAAGGTCAAGTAGATTAAAGTAACTAAAGCAACGCACATATAATGCAATTCAATTTGTTGTATGAATGTCTTGTATAAATATATTATATATAGAAATAACATGATCTATCGGGATTTGAAACCAGCTACAGTATATGTTCAATACATTTTTAAGTGCCTCATTGCCATTTTCCAATCGTGGGATTTTTTGAATCGTCGGGAAATCATCGATACCTCGCCGTGTCACCGGTGTCACGGCAAAGAAAAGCCAAGCTGCTTTGGAATCTACTGAGTATGAATTATCCAGAGCAGGACTAATACTGGGACTAAGAATGGGACTATTCCTGAAATCCACGATTAATTAAAATAAATGGCTACTGAATCGTTTTAAGGCCCAGGGAACTTTTCGCAGGCTTGTTGTTTTTGAAGTGCTTGTGAAGGATTCGTGAATTTCTGTGGACTTTGGACATTTGTGGGCAAGAGAGTCGAGTGTATAGATCAAAAAATTGCTTCACGCCAAATGCCCAGATCTTATTGAGATGTATGCAATGTTTGGTCATTTTGGGGTACAAACAAAGGGTTTTGAGGCCATTGTTTTTTACATATCCATAGTATTCCATAGTTTTTGTAACACACACTATTGGATATTTAGACTGTTTTGTGTTGGCTGATTTACCCTCTGGTAATTTAACATAGCTATGGAAAATCACCATTTTTAATGGGAACATCCACTATAAATGGTCATTTTCAATAGCTATGTTAAATTACCAGAGGGTAAATCAGCCAATTTAATTCATGTGTGACTTGTGACCCTCCCATGGCCTATGGCCTATATGGCTCCCAGGCTGCCCACGCTTCAGCCGAGGCTCCATCCCTCGCAAATGTTTCCGGGGGGTGCTGCCACAGCTACTGCCCCACCTCCCACACCAATGAACAATGCTGCGGGTAGAAAGCCCCGTATGCCACCGATCCCTATGCCTTTCGGCCACTCGTCAGCAGAAAATATGGGTCGGAGTTGCTGTTCAAGGGAAGTGGCTCCAGAATGAAAAACAGTTCTTTTCCTGTTGTTTCTCCCAAAATCTCCCAAACATGTAGTTCGGATTTATGCAAGTGATTAGCGCAGGCCATAGGCCCCATAGTTCAACGGTTGGCATCTCATATCTGGTGGAAGAAGTTTCCATGGTGCCTCATATTGTAGTAAATTCGTGTAAACCCAAAGAAACAATCTCAAATTGGATACCATCCATTTCTCGCAAAATTGAAGATGGTTTATCATCTTGTCACAGTATTTGAATGAACTCAAGCAAGATTGGTCCCCATTTGAGCAGTTCCAAATATCCCAGTTGATTCATGATTACTTTCTTGGGGCACCTTGAGAAGCATCATTACACTGCAGAGACAAAATTATATATATATATATATATCAAATACTGTATATACTCGGGATTGCAGTAGTGCAGGGTTTTCAAAATCCAGTATGGGAACTGTCACGAGCACCAACAATTTCTGACATGGTTTATCTGTTGAAACATGTTTCCATCATGTTCCGAGGTGACGTCTCTGTTGACATGACGATGATGCGTCACTCAGATCGGAAGTGTGACAAATGCGATGTTACGGCGGCGGGTTGAACTTGAATTAGTCCCACGACATGGATTTTCGGCTTGGCTGGAATTCCCCTACTTAAGTATCATTGTTTATGATCCCCAATATATTGGTTAGGTTTGGTTAGTATAAACCCGTGTAATCAATCAACAAGGGGGGTTGAACCCTGCTCAACGCGGGTCAATGCGGGGCCGTATTTCTATGGGATTTTCACCCCTAAGTCGGGATGTAACCCCAATATATATATATAATCCTCTTATTCTAGCTGGAACTGCACCCCCATTTGGTGATGTCACGTCTGTTCTTCTTTTGGCAACCATCCTGTGGCCGGCCAGTCTTCTAACGCCAGAGTTTCTCTGACCGGTTTAGCTACTGCCATCTGCCTACCAGGTTGATACCTGACAGATTGACACCGAAGTAAGTCTGCCTCCAATCAATCGGCGTGGTTTACTGTGCTGCACTATGCTGTACGATATAATATACTGTACTTGGAAAGTGTTTCTGGTATAGAAATCTTCCACCTTTGGTAGGGCCTCAGCAGGTCCTCAGCAGGTTCTGAGCATCCGCTTTACGAAAAACTGAGGTTTTAGCCACTTCGTGCCGAGGCTTTATAACTTCTGCCGTGGTTTGGGCATGACAAAAGGCCAGGGCAGTCGGGGGCGAAGGGTGGGACTGGGCCGAAATTGATGATCCATTTGTTCCTGCGTTGAAAGCACTCGCCAGTATAGAAAGATTGCTGGAACGATGACATTTCTTGACGTGCTGCTTGTTTCAGTCTGCCGAAGTGCAATGGGTGGGAGGTCAGGAAGCCTTCGGCAACCGGCAACTGAGAGAGGAATATGCCATGATATGCCAATATGCCATGGTATCCCTTCAAAGGGCTGTGAACAGTTCTGGTGCATTTCTTTACAAACTAAAGTCGAACAACAAGGGGCAGAAACCATTCATGCGCAGGTTTCCTAACTCATGGGAGGTACCTGTAAAACATCCATGAAGAAATAAGATGTTCCATGAAATAAACCATCCAGCTATTGGGGATCCCCCATTTATGGAAACCCCGTCAGGACGGATCATGCCCTCCATTGGCTTCTGCCTGAATCCCAGTGCTGACAGCTGGTCATTGGGCGCATGGAAATTTGTTTTTGGGGCAATTTGGAAGCTACTATGAAACCCCATAAATATGTGAGTCCGGAAGATTGTTTTATAATGAATGTTCTATAATTATGTTACATATAATGATATATTATATATATATACACATATTGGGCTTAACTTGTTCGTTCGTTCTCAGGGGATGTGGTCTTCCGCTGAGGTGCGGATGAGAACCAAGGCTTTCCGATCATTACCATCACCAAGCATTTCGGTGCAGACCTGAGGTCTACAGATTTCCTGGATGTGTTTGTTGGTGAAATCCTCAATCCTGTTGGTGGAAAACTCCCCCTGTGGTAACTGTTAGATCCACTCGGACTCCATAAATTTCCCATGGAATTCGGAGATGGGGATGGGTCAAAACCCTGGTACCGTGCCGTGAACCCCAAAATAGCTGGGTTAAAATGGATGTTCATCCCACTAAAAATGGTATTACTATAGGTATTGACCCATACCCAGATGAATTTCCCATGGAATTCCCATGGAATTCCATGAATTCTGCAGGTGAATTTACCATGACTTTGGGATGGATCCCCGGCCGTGTCCATGTCAGGTGCTTACCCCTTCACCCACGGCTACATAGGCGGTGCTGATCATCCCGAAGATGGTTCGAATGGGAATCAGGGAAGTTAGTTACCCTCTGGTAGTCATGGCAATGGACAATCTATAATAATTAGCCATAATTATAGTAATAATCTATATAGATTATAGACAATCATGGTAGATTATAATAATCTATCATCTATAATCTATATAGTTTTTATAATCCATTATATAATACCCTATTAAATATCACGTTTGATTACCAGAGGGTATATGAAATCAGAATGTAGACAAACATTGCAAACCAGAACCAAGTATTACGCTGTGTTTGCAATATTTTTCTTAGGCGTGTCCGAACATATGATATATAATATAATATATATATATGGATATATATGGTATACTCCCAAAATAGCATGAAGAAAAGCACTGTTGAAAGGAACATGACATCTTACACCGTTTTGGGTTTTTGGGGTCCCATGGGTCCCCTATTTCAGTCAAACGCCATTTATCAGGTGGGATCATGGCTCTGGATCGTCATGGCCCACACTCACATCACGGAGATGATGTCCGGCACTTGATGAATGAACCCTTTTATATAATCCCTCCACCCTCAATAGGAGATAAAACCCCGAAACTCAATCATTGGATATTATATTTATGTTTGGGCATATTTGGAGAACGGGGGTTAATTAAAATATATTATATATATTATAGTATAATATATTGTATATTGATATGTTTCTTTCAATCCTTTGAACCGGGATGATGGGATGTTTCCAATAAACTTTCTTGGGATGGGTTGGACAACTACTTCTGGAGCCGGTGAAAACTGGATCAAGAGGTCACCAACGCCATTTTTCTCGAATGCGAGTCTTGTTCCTGGTTTTTTTTTGGGTTACTTAGAGGTGTCCATGGGGGATACCCCAAAATAGATGGGTATAGATGGGTTAGAATGGAAAATCCCATTGTTAATGGATGATTTGGGGGTACCCCTATTTTAGGAAATCTCCACTTGTGATTCCCTTGTCAACCCGGGTGAAACTGATGTCCGTTGTCTCGCTCAGTTCGTGATTATTCATGCACCTCATGTCGGATATGACCCAGACAGCGAAAAGTGGGGGGCCTTGATCCGCGAGAAACGTTGAGCACGTGGCTGCAACCACAGAGGGCCACAAGACAGATTGGAGGAGTGTAGAAAGATATGATCTGATCTGAAGTTTCTTGAACGGGCTCCCAAGTTGAGATTTACAAGTGAACACTGGGCAATGCTGAACGGGGCAGCTTCAGACCATCCTTAGAATGAATTATATAGATGGCTGCATTTTTCTGCTACAATAGTCGCTACACAGTGTCCTAGTTTGATTTTTCCATCAGAATCCATCAGAGCTATCTGAAATAATCACCAGGACCCCCCTACTCTGGAAAGATCATCCCATTTCATGTCTGGTTAATGTTAAGCCTGGTTAATAAGTCCATAAACTCCGACTTTCCCATTTGCAGCTGGGTGTTAACAAACGAAAACCAGTTGCCAAGTATGGTGATTCTCCATTGAACTAGGGGTAAACCACCAAAAACATGGTCAGAAAACACCATAGATTGTCCTGAAACCAATACCGTTAAAATGGCAAAACCAGATAGATAAAACAAGTACTTACTTAGGAACGATTAGTAACCGTAGTAACCATAGATATTTCCCGTACTCTAACCAATATTGGTGGGTGTGTCTGAAAAGTGGGTATCCATGGATACCCTGAATCCATTGATCATTAATCATGATTCTCCTGTAAATCATCCCTATAAATTGGCCATGTGGTGAGGAGGGGCATATCTCATTTCAGACACACTCAAATGTGATATCCATAGTCTCATAGTACATCCTCATCCCCCCATTGTATCCCCAATGATCTCCACCGTTCTATCCCCGTTCAAGGGCTGGTTTCCTTGCCAGGTATGGCATCTATCGCCGCAGACAAATGGCTGATCCCCATCACTCCATGTCCACCTGCTGCCCCTGGGCCGGAAAGAACTTGCGAGGATGGAGCGGTGCAAATTAAGAAACTGCAGATGTGTAATTACTCAAAAACATTGGAAGCCATGCTGGAAACAGGATAGACATCAGAATTGATTTAAGCAATTTATCAATTTGAGCAACGAAAATTGTGATATTTCACGAGAATATGCAAAAAACATGTGGCTACGGGATGCCAGATGCAATGGGTCAAGACGAAACGTGTTTGGTGAAGTGTCTCCATGCCGTTCATGGATGGTTCTACCACATTTGGATGAAAATCCTGGAGATCCTGGAGAAATGTAGTCACGAGTCACGCTTGGATGATTGAAGTATAAAAACAAGGACTAACAAGATCTAACTGAATCTTTAAAAAATGGGGGTCTTTACATGTCTTTACTGTACTTTCTGGAATGGTTGTAGAGAGCAGCTGACGACATACGACACTTTCTGGAGCTTCCATGACGCGGCCAGGCTTCAAGAGCTACTTCGGTATCAAGAAATAGAATCCGGGATAATCCCTTCCACCGAATATCAAAGACCACCACATAACATCATATATATATTATATAACCCCTATAGTTTAATAAGTTTGGTATTGGATCTGTTCATTTTTGGGGCCCATATTGGTGGACATTAATATGATCGGAGGATGGGAAAGGCTTAATCAGGTGACCCGGGGTGACACCAAGGCGGAAAGGTGGCTGGTACTTTGGCACCTTACGTCAGTCACTGAGGAACGACTCAATTCCAAGCCACCAAGCCATCGGCGGCAGAGAAGAACAGGTAGGTCTTGTAGAGACCATATTCCCAGAATTCTGTAGGCATCCATTTAGTCTTGTAATATGCTGTAGATATTCTGTAGATTATATATTAATATGATTTTATATGTACAATATATATATATGTTATACATCATTGAACATGCCATTCAGCCGGATATGCTTAAGGCTTTCAATCGCCGTTCCAGCCATTCCGGTCGTCGATTCTCTCCCACGAGGTCGATGCGTATGAGAAAGCCCTCGGTAGGATCAGCGTGCGCGAAGCAAAAGGCGATGCCCGAGCGGAGAGGGTTCACCGTGTCCACCATTGTTGGTGAATGGAATGATATTATAGCATATTATAGTATATTATAGTAATCCAAAATTATAGTATAATATAGTAATAGCCACAGTGGATTATAGTTATAAGATAGTAATAATCCATTATAGTTATTGTAACAATAGTAATTATAGTGATTATTAACTAACCACACTTACTAATGGATTATGCCCTATTGGATGATCTACCCAATCTATTGGGGATGATAATCATCAACGGGGAATCCCTGTAAACCAATGAGTTTTTTTATGGAATGACATTTCGGGATTTTGAACACTGCTCAAGTGCAGGTTTCCCAAAATGGGGGTACCCCTACATCATCCATTGAGAAATCAGATGTTCCATGAAAGAAACCATTCAGCTATTGGGCTATTTTAGGAAACCTCCATGTGGGGAATGGGTCAAATCCAAGACCTGGACACAAAGGTCCATTGATGTGTTGCTATCGATGGGGACATGTACCAACCAGCCTACTTGTAGAATCTTAGATAAAAAAAAACATGTTTTGCGCAGGGTATCGGAGACATGAATTTAAGACTGGCAAACCAAGATGGTTTTGATGATTTTAATCATATCCTAATCCTAGTATTTGCCATCCAATGGTGCTGTATGAACCCCATTTTGAACCCGTCCTTTAATCAATTGGAGCCTTCTTTCAATAGAATACCTGTGGAGTTGCTTGCCAAATCTCGGCATTGTTTCTGTCAGATGGCGTGGTCTTGCTGAACATCGGCAACTCGCTGCTTAACGAAGAAGAGGCCAGCATCGCGCAGCTCAAAGTGTGATATACCGACCAATGATTTTAGAGGCTTCCAATTTGCAGTGATTTGTATAGTGGGTGATTATAGTATTATAGTGATCCATACTTATAGTTATAATATAATCAATATATATCAATATTATAGTGATTTGTTCTTATCCCACGTTGTGCTGTGTTTTTGTTTGACTCCACTGATCTGTTGACTATTCAACCGTCATTCATTTTTGTTGCACCCAACGATGCTAGCTGTGTGATCCCAGCTGTCCTGTAGCGATGTTGTGCTGTCCCTGCCGGTCCAAGGATGACCTGGGTATTGCGAGGAACTCAGTTCAGCCTTTAATGACAAGCTTTTGGGATCTTTTGGGCGTCTAGTTGACTATAGACAGCCCCTGATCCCCGTCATAATATGTCATAGTCATAATATATCATAATCTCCATCAGAATCAGAATCATGATCATGATCATAATATATCATAATCAATAACCACAATAAGAACCGCAACCAGTAGCAATATTCATGAGACACCTCAGAATTAGAATCAATAAATATCATTAATTAGTACGTTTCATTTAACAATAATCATATATCAAATATAATATATATATATATATAATTACATACGTATATTATATATAATTACATACGTATATTATATATATATACACGTCATACATATATACATATATATATATACAGATACCATATATATATATATATTAATATATCATCTATATATCATATATCATTCTAATCATCAGCAGGAGCAGCTCTCCACAGTGGAGGCTCTCCACCCTTGGAACCCAAGGCCCTGAACTTCGATCGTCTCCTGGAACCTGTCGATCGTCTCCACCGCGGGTTCGTTAGAGCCGGAGGTTTTTTAAAGCCATCAAGTGATATGGGGAGATCACTGTACTAATAAACCATGATATAATATACTAATAATAATTGGTATAAACCATATATATATACATATCATCTATCATAATAAATACTAGTGATATTAGTAATCACAACATCACTATCATGATAATATCACTAATATCACAATGTGATAAACTGTACTAACAATTGGTGTAATGTGATAAACCATGATAAACCCAATGGGATCAAATATACTGTACTAATGTGATAAACATGCGGGAATCCAATTGGAATCCAATTGGCGCAGACTTTTAAATGGATCGAATCCGGACAAGATGAGCTTCAGGTTTTAAATAGAATAATCCTACTCAGTTAGGAACAGTTCGGAGGTCCCACCTCGAATTCAAGAAGTGTATTTGAATGATTCACAGATTCTCAAAGCAGTTTCCTCTAAGCGCAACAAGTTGAACACCCTGGTGTTCCGACCTAGCCTTTGGTCCTGAAGAGCATGGCAATGGAGAATCTGCATAATTAGGCAACAGGAACATAATCTATAAATGAATCAATCATGGAGTTCTCCATTGCCATGTATTGCCATGTTGGATCACCAGAGGGTGCCAGCCATTGTAATCAAGACGTTTGTTTTTTTTTTTTCCCCAGCCTATGTTTGTTAGATGGATTTCCCGATGTTTATTGTTCTACAACAAACAACTCGATGCAATAAATCAATCTCGCCAGAAATCACTGTAACATTCAGGTTCTTCTGTACATAACCAGTTGTTTTTCTAGCTTTTCCGAAACAAAAAAACAGAACATCCAGCACTCCCAAGGAAGCTTTGGAGAACCCTTTGCTGCTGCAGAGTACCTCTGTGGTCTACATCGCTTCTAAGGAGTCGACTGATCAAATCTACAGATGGCATTGATGAACTGCTGGTGTGAATAACTGTGGAAGATAAGCCCCTTTCAGGAGGGAAACTAGCCACTACTTTTTCATATCCACTGGAAAATTCCAGCCAGCCTCGTTTCTTTACCAGGGGTTATTTTAGAGGAACCCGAAAGATCCTGAACATTCCACTCAATCCATTGACTGCTGGCTGCTGCAACAGGTTATTTTTGCATTCGACATCCAGCTAATTGGCGGATGTAGCATGATATATAGCCTTTTATAGCCTGAACTCTCCCGTTCCCAGTGCCCAGTGCCCAGCCACAGCTGCAGGAATTCACGGACTTGTACCGGTCAATCAAGACGCGCGGAAGTCACAGTGGAGGGTAGCAGGATTTGGCGGGCTGGGAGATCGCCAAAAACAGCTGAATTCGACACGCTAATTTAGTAATTAGACCCATAGCCATAGCCCATTTAGTTGTATGCAGTTTATGAAACATGCAGATTTGATCATATATATATATATATGCATATAATTATATATATAATATCAGTCAATATCAGTCAGTATATTTCAATATATGTTCTATATTCCAGAGATTCCATATCATATAAACATATATTTCATATATATAATATAATATAATATATTATATTATATAACTATATATAAGTCATGTGATTTCCTACCCACCAGATAGTCCTTCAGTTTTCATCTCAGGCAGCCCTCGAATGCGTCTCCCGGCGGCCAGGGCAGCCAGGCTCGGATTCCAACGGGTTCCAGGCTCAAAAGCCATGGATTTTTTTGGGAATTCATCAGACATATATATATATAACATACTATATATATTATAATATATTATTACACACAGACCCCGAGGTTTGCCCAAGCCCAGAATAGCGTAAATTACAAGGATTTTTTGTTCACCTATACATATCATATAAATTCTCCCACGCCCGTTAAGCTTCTACATTCATTGAAGATTCTTCAATAAGGGTTAAATTTCCCACCCCCGTAAAACTTCTACATTCGTGAAGATCTTCAATAAGGGTTAATTCTCCCACCCCCGTTAAACTCTTCCATTCATTGAAGATCTTCAATAAGGGTTTAATTCTCCCACCCCCGGTTAAACTCTTCCATTCATTGAAGATCTTCAATAAGGGTTTAATTCTCCCACCCCCGTCAAACTCTTCCATTCATTGAAGATCTTCAATAAGGGTTAAATTTCCCACCCCCGTTAAACTTCTACCTTCATTGAAGATCTTCAATAATGGTTTAATTCTCCCACCCCCGTTAAACTCTTCCATTCATTGAAGATCTTTAATAAGGGTTAAATATATTGTTTATGCGGAGCATATTGGTGGTCATCATCATCATCATCACCATCACCATCACCATCATCATGCCCGGACACTCGTTGCGAGTCCGGGCAAATCTCAGGGTCTTGCCGGATTGTTATTATATTATTATTACATTAATTTATTGTTATATCTATATTGTTATATTTATATGTTTATGTTTATATATATTTTTATTGTTATTTTTATTCATGTTTATGTTTATATTTATATTTATATGTATATGAGTACTATATATATATATATATATGCATATAAGAGGTCTTGATCCTTACATGTATCTCACAATCATGCAAAACCTGGTGATTAAATAGGCAAACCATGGGTTTGGGCAAAGACCCAAATGCGGAATGGGAGCCATGCACGACCAAACCTGGATGGATGAACACTGCCAATCAACAGACTGATCTTTTCGATGTCATGTTCGTCCTTTTGAGCTGGATGATTTAAATATTTAATAAATGAACATATCAAATTGAATCTTTGCACATCCACAAAAAGTCGCAAAACCAACTTTATGATTTGCTGGTATCCTAAGATTTTCTTAAAATATCTTTCAATACGTAAAATTCATAAGTCAGAAATCTAAGTCCTCCATGTTTTGAAGGCCCCCTGGGCCGAAACGAATACAGGTGCTGGGCGACCTGGACGCCAGCGGCGTAGCCTGGCGATCTTTGAAGGATCCAAGCCTCAAGCAGTTGCTGAACAAGGCGCAGTCCATGGATTGAAGCCCCAAAACGATGTCACGATGTTTATGTTTCCAGGATGGTACTGAAATGGTTTGTGAACTATAGATGGTAGTTATTTCATGGTTTTCCCCTTTTTTTTCCAAGCATCCAACTTTTTGGCATCGATGAAAACAGGACTTCTTCTCCTTCAAGAAGACCGCGGACGATCTGCCCGGTGAGGCCAACCGCTTTGAGAGGCGTCCCTGGGTCACCAGTGCGTCGGGTCACCAGGGTGACCAGCTGTTGGGGTCAATGGTGGAACCAATTGAGATGTGTATAATATATGATAATATAATATAATAAATATAATATAATATTATATTATATTATATATTATATATTATATATTATATATTATATATTATATATTATATTATACTATATTATACTATACTATACTATATTATATATATATTATATAATTATGTATATGTATGAATAAATAAGTATATATATAATTAATAGCATCATAAAACATAATAAAAACTATGTGAATCTCGGACAGAATCGGCGATTTCCTTTTATGGGTGTGTCTGAACATGGCGTATACATAGCCCAAAAAGATGGCCATGATAAACCGACTTGGGGATGCCTTACTTTTTGACAAACCCATATTGAACCATTGTTATCGATGGCTAAAAATGTTGATAGTTGTTACTGCTTGCAAGAAACAATAGTATGATTGAACAGTAGAAGTGAGTTCCAGCACTGAGTATACTGGCTCCGGCTTTCAGATCCTGTGAAGGTGGAATCCAGTGGAATCCAAACCCAGCCTTAGAGGTATAGCTTACCTGTCCCACCAAGTGGGTTCGTGTGAAAGAAACTAGGGAAAAACACATAAAAGAGCATTCAATTTTCATCATGGGTTCATTGAAGGTATAGCATTCCATCCACCGACTTTTAATCATGTTTCCAATCGAATACCCCAAAATCCAATGGTTTACCACAACAATTGTCCACATCAAATGACCACAAATTCATGATACATGTTCAACTTCGGAACACCCAAATCCCATCAGCCACTTGCATGATGCGCAGAACTCTGGTGCCCCATATGCCCTTCATTCTCACACATCCCGCGGCTCCAGAGTTCACGGTCACTTAGAGCAATGATGTGGGGATGGGTCAAAGTTCAAAATACCCTGGTTGTTTATATGTGAAAGTGCAAGGTTGAATGACACGGGTTTTCACCGACAGTGAAGCCACATAATCGGTGGATCTTGTTTGAATATGCTTGAATAAACCAACTGCATCAGTGAATTTGTATATAAATTTGTATTATCCAGCATTCGAGTGTAGCTGCGGTCATGTTCAGTCATTGCAGTCCATGTACTTGACTATCGGTTGTCCCACAATTTGTTCCCTTGAATCGATCCGGTGTAGTTTTGACTGAGGCTGCTTTGATTGCTTCTCAGCTGTGATCAGATGGGCTGGTGTTCCTCAGTTCTGGCAATGGAAATCCATGGAAATCCCATGTCATCATTTTTTTGCATGGGAAAAAGGTCAAAATGTATGGGTATGTTTAAGCCATGTTCATCAAGTATTTGCCAACAGTCACATACTATGCTCACCGTTGCCGTTACCTGTGTCTTTTTTTCCCACTGACTGGTTGGTTGATTCAAATGTTAGTACCACCTCTTAAACAATTATATATAATCAAAAATGAAATATATCTATAAATGGCCGCGTCTCAAAATGCCCCGATCCATACCCATGATCCATACATCCCTAAGTGATATGATCCATACCATTGATCCATACCTAACAACTACAATTTGTACTTATACCAGGCCACATTTAGTATACCTTCACAATAGGTCTGGATCAAGCGTCTCATATCCAACTCACTCGAAGCAACGTCCGGATCACCCCAAGAGGACATCATATGCCATTCGAAGGTTGCAGAAATTCCCAGGTTTTTCAGCATGATTTGCTTCAGAAAAAATGATGGTTTTCGATGGTTTTCTGACACACCCATTCAGCATACGAAAAGATCACATGGCTTGGTCCAAACACGGGGGGATACCGGGATACTCCCATTTCATGAACCTGGGGGATTTTCAGGTGTTCCCATTTCTCCAGACACAACCATCGTTTGAGTACATGGCACAGCAGCCCGTCTAATGCTGTTGTGGTTAATCAGAATGCTTGTGCCCAGGTGGGATATGGGTCAAATTGTTTTCCCAATAATATTATTTTATAATATATTATATCACATGACATCTATGAATATGTTGAACTCAACAAGCCGTTTCAAACGACTGGCCTTCGGTCTTGTAGCTTTCTTTTTGACACATACGCCCTGCCAGATTATGCAAGCGGAGTTTGATCGTGGTGTGCATTCCATCGTGACCTCCGATGCTTACAAGACCACGGATCTGGGGAGTGGCTGATGCTGTGGCCATTCTCGATCAAGGGAAGGCCACTGAAATTAATATCAGAAATAGCATGAAATAGCTAAAGTGGGATTCAGAATTCCATAACCAGTAGAGGAAACCATTTCTAATCTGATGGGATCAGGAAACCATTTCCAATCAACACTCATCAACCACTTGATGGTTTCTATCTCGTCATCCCCAGTAGAGGATCCGAGCTACATCAGGCCGAGATGGATCAAACTTTGAAACCAGCACTGGCACAGTTTTACTCGTAGCTGTTATTCTGGTGTTAATATCCTATGTCGTTGTGTTTTGTTTGGTTATATAATTAGTCCTATGTTTAAGTCATGGTTTTCTCAGCAGCTTTTTTGTTGCTTAGAATACCATTATACAATTATTATACATATATAGATAATTGATTATGATTACTACTACTAATAATAGTAATAATAATATATAATAATAATAATGATAATATATATATATATATAATAATAATAAAAATATTAATAAAAATAATAAAATAAACAAATAATAATAATAACAATAATAATATATAATATATAATAATA
>Ga0126342_10005085_pt1 | contig 22779 bp, 27 predicted proteins | sample Cyp1metagenome_FD_92528 | JGI IMG/M metagenome (GOLD analysis project Ga0126342, IMG submission 92528) | Coral microbial communities from Lord Howe Island, Old Settlement Bay, Australia - Cyphastrea 1 metagenome | ecosystem: Host-associated > Invertebrates > Cnidaria > Coral ...
CCCCACCCCACCCCACCCCACCCAACCAAAGCCCGACCCCAGCTCAGTGCGTGTGTTTGCAAGCGAAACTGAACGTTATCCCCCTAACCCCTGTCCCTTGTCCCACCCCTGTAACATAAAGTGGTGTGTGTTCATGGTGGTTCTGGGTTGATGAATGAAAACGCGTGTGTGTGTGTGACCCTACTTTCGCCTGTGTGTGTGACTCGAAAACGCGCGTGTGTGTGTGTGTGACTCAACTTTCGCCTGTGTGGATGACCCCAACACCGTTAACTATGGAAAGTTACCATTTTTAGTAGGTAAATCAACTATAACTGGCCATTTTTCATAGCAATGTTAGTTTACCAAAGGGCACGGTATATATATATATATAGATAGATATATATCGCTATTTCCGGCAAATCATCGAATAAAATGGGCCCCGGCTTCCATAGCTATGTTGAATTGTTGAATTACCAGAGGCTGCTCATTTATTACTGTACCAGTCGTTTAAAGTAGATATTGCATGACATGCCCGGGAATTCAACGGAAGTATGAATGCTGGTACAGCTTTAATTTATTTCGGTAAATCGGGAGAAATCCATCTCAGACAGCTAAAACCCATGTTCTTTTTGAATTTACATGGGTATCTTAGCTTGGCCATGGCGGGGTGATTCCTGTTCGAACTCGCTCCGTGGTGCTTCGTGTTGCGAGATTCCGATCCCAAGTTGGAACAAATTGATGCCAGCACATATAATAGTATAATATATATATATACATTACTTTCCTCTGGTAATCTAACATACATAGCTACAAATTGAACCCAAGTATTTTTTTTTGGGTTGAAGTTGCCAACTAGGGAGGAATATTTCCATAGCCGACTCCAATTGTTGCTGGAGAACTCCAGGGATCGATCCGTGGTTTGTGGTTCTTGGATCCTCCAAGTTGGATCCTCCAGTTTTTTGGATCTTTTTGGTCTCATATTAACAATCAAGTCCCTAGGGTGGTAGAGTTTAGAGTGGGGGATCAAGCCATGAACCTCCGAATCGTGGTGGAAATGGGTCGAACGAAACATGTTTTTTTTTCTCGACTCTCTTTTGACCACATGCATTCGAAAACACAGCATCCAGTATAGCATATACCTTTTGGTCATTTTTCACAGTGCTATGGGAAATCATAATTTTTTAGTAGGTAAATTATTGAACTCAACGGGCCATTTGACGTAGCTATGTGAAATTACCAGAGTGTACCGTACATATCCTTTCCCATTTGTGGGTACAGTAGCCTTTTCGTCAAATGGTTTGCTGGGAAAACCTTACGGAAGTGAAGGTCGTGAATTGGGAGTTCCATGAGACCCTCAATTATCCTGAGGCTTTCCTAAGGTGTCCCCCTTAAGGGTTGATTAACCAGCAAGAATCACTAACAATGGTTCACTCATCACCATCTTTTTTTGGGGTGACCTAAATGGTGAGGTTGCCAATCTCTTCGCCGGAAAGAATGGACGAAACTGCAATCTTTGCAAGGTTGGTTTTCCGTCAAGTAACTGGGATACCATGGAATTTAATGTGATTAATGGAATCTAATGGGATGAGTAACCAACAAGAACTGGGTATGGTTGGCTCAACTGCCACTTTTCTTCCTGCCCCGCTGCTAGGTGCACAGGCTAAGTGGGAAGGAGCAGCGGGGATTGGGGTGAGAAAGCAAGAGGGTTACCACTGTTACCACCATCATCGGCCTTTTTTTGGCATGTATTTTTGCTGGCTTGTAGAGAAATGTTGGGCTGTTGGGAATATCTACTCGCATCTATTTCTTGTGTATTGTCTGCATGGCATCTGGCTATTGACCTGTCCCAACGTCCCTTCCAAACTGGTTCCATCCCAATGGTATAATGTGGCTGGGTTTGTGGCTTTGTCTTTGGGGCCCCATTTTGGATGTGTCTGAAACGATGGATACCCATACATTTTCACATTTTAAAGGGGAAACATGACGATACACATTGATAAACGAATAAATTTGGGGTAGCCAATTCGAACGCCATTTGATAAACGATCAACTTTAGGGTAGCCAATCAAAAATGATGATAAACAGAAAGCAAATCCATTCTTTCAAACTTAGAGTTTATGCAATTGAACAAACATGAATAAAGCAAAACCATTTGATGGCTACCTTTAACATCAATTAAGGGTCTGCCATTAACCCAAAGCCCTTGCTCAACTGCCAGGAGTATTACAAGCTGGGCAAGCTCCCAAGCAATGCCGTCCCCGCCTTGCATCCTTCCATCAGCCGGGAGCATGCCCTGATTCTGCACACCAAGACTGAGGTGATAGCCCTGGATTCCTGGGGCGGAGCTATGATCAACTGGGAGCAGAAGAAACACCAGTGATTTAACGGTGCTTCTTGCTGACTTTAATGGGATGAGAATCGGGGATTTGCTGAAGAGAAGATGATTTTTCCTGATTTTTCCTTTGTTTTTAAAGGGAGGTTTCAATGGGCAAATCATCTATCATTGGAGTATGGTAGTGATATCTATGGTCCATGATGGTCCTGGATTTGCGCTTCGTCGATGATGAGTTTTTCTTGGTTTTCTAATGGGGAAATCCACACATCTTTAGGGAATCGATGTGGTTTCCATGATCGTCAACTGGGAGACTTCACCCAATGGCGAGTTTTGACCAACGAGGCTGGAGGGTGTAACACGGTGTAACTATGACAAACATGGGATCTACTGGGAATAGAATGGGACATATAAGCAATAATTTAATATTTTGGGGTGTACCATTCCCATTCATTCCCCATTTCCGTCCCCATTCCCATTACCATCTAACCCCACATATTTTGGATGTGTGGGTTATGTCTGAAAATGGGGTGTACCTCCTGCCAGTTTTATGTTGGGATCTTGATGATGTAGGATTTTGGGGTTCCCCTTTTTCCAGACCAAATGGGGGATTCAACCAACAACTTGGATCCATATAGCTTCATCGACAGCATGGCTTGTCCAGAAGTGGAGGATGTAACCCCCCAAAAAGGAGTTGCGACCAAAACAGACAACGGCAATGTTACTATCTGGTTATTTAACATAGCCATGGAAAATCACAATTTCTAATAGGTAAACCATCTATTCCTATGGGCCATTTCCCATGGCTATGTTAAATAACCAGAGGGTAACAGGAAACACATGATAAACCACGAGGTTTCTTTGGGCATCCGATTTTCAGACACCCAAGTGACCGAGCGCCTGGTTTTTTTTGGGGACCCTTGAGAAACTAATGATGCACAGCATTCCCAGCAGTGGATGATGGGATAATTTACCGAAAATACATTTGCAACATTTGGGGGTTACCCTCTGGTAAACTATCATATTGAACATCACCGTTTTTGATAGGTAAATCAACGAACATAATGGGCCATTTTCCATAGCAATGTAAGAAATTACCATCTGGTTATTTAACATAGCCATGGAAAATCACCATTTTTAATAGGTAAACCATCTATAAATGGGCCATGTTCCATAGCTATGTAACAAATTACCAGAGGGTAAACCATGGCAAACCCAGTTTCTCTGGCGATTTTTCCAGCAGTCCGTTGAACCAAAGCTAAACTCATGCAGATCTTTGCCCTTTGCTGGGCGACGTATGGCAGCGCTTCCCGTCCCAAGCCGTTTAGCTGCCCTCACTATGGATCGAAGTAGATGGGGGAAGCTTGGTTTGCCACACAGAAAAAATGGTGTTCCCTTGAACCACAATTAGTGCTCCCTTGAAGCCGCTGATCAACGGCGCCATGGTTCCAGGTAGCAAGGCCCACGGGTGGTGTGGCCATTATGGACTTGGGCTCCAAGTTCGGAACTCACCTGGATGGCAGGAGCCGCGGGGCCATTGGGATTTTTTGTCACATGCGGAGCCGCGGGGCAAACAGATGGGGATCAGCCGCAAAAAGGGGATTTGATAGAGAAACAAGTGGGGATTTCGTCAGACAAATGGGGGTTTCATCAGGAAAGAAATGTGGTTTTCATCAGCAAAAAGAATGGATTTACTGAAGATAAGGTGGTATTTAACCAACAATGTGGATTCAAGCAACGAACATGTCTGACGGTTGCTGGGACAACAGCTGATCAAGAAGATCATTGACCTCACTTGGTGGTAATTGGGTTCAAGGTTAAATTCCAATGGGGATTTCTGTGTGTAGCAGTGTAGCCTCCGTTCTCGCTCATTTCTGATTACTCCTCACTTTTCCTTCTCAAATCCTCACTTTTTCGCTCGCGAAATCGAATTTGGTTGAACATCACCATGAATCACCCACTCATCAGATTTGTAAAGGGAAAACCATGGATAACTCGTGAGACCGCTCCAGTCGTCCATGCAGCAGGAGACTTGCTAACGGCTTTGCTGGGAACCATAGGATGAACAGGGTCATAATTGGAATTTCAGGGGGATGTGATGGGGATTTTGACAGCGAAACTATGCATACAGATATACATATATATACAAATATAAATATATATTAATACAAATATATATATATATATTATATATATAATCATATATATGTGACTGTGTATATACATACATACATATATGTATCATTATATGATATAATCCATGAATTTTGAATTGGGCCACAGTAAATTGGACTGTTTTGTGGCACTCTTTTGCCAACTGATTGGTTTGGTTGGCTTCAGACGCCCAGGAATGATGAGGAATGTGGTATCAGCAATATCAACTTTGGATAGTTTGGTAGCTGAGGGCGCCATGAATTTTTGAAGGGTCGAAAGTTCCGAACATCTCAACATGTGTACAGAATTGTCGGATGCAAAATCCAAGATCGCCACACATCTAGCTTCCAAGGTCGTTCGTTGTCGTTGTCGTTGTCGTTGTCGTTGTCATTGGCGTTGTCGTTGTCGTTGTCGTTGTCGTTGTCGTTGTCGTTGTCGTTGTCGTTGTTGTTGTTGTTGTTGTTCTTGAAAAAACCCAGATTCTTATCTTCATCACCATTTGATTGGTTTCTCGGATTCGTATATCACAAAATTAGACAGATCTGGGTTTGATCTTGGTAAATCCTCAACTTTTGATTGATGAAACCATGTTGAAGTCTCACATCTAACTGGATTGGTTTGTTGGGGAAAATCTGAAAACTAGAAACCCATGGGTTTTTACCATTAAATTACCAGGGTTTCCTGTAATTTTCCCCTTAAACCAACCAAATGATCACAGGAATCTTCAAAGTTTTTCACCCTGGAGATGATCTTTTGGTTCATGAAATCAGCATTTGAGCAGATGCGAATCGACGAATCGACACCCATTTGAGCAGGGTTGATCATTGTTTTCGGGGGTAAAACAAGATAATGCAATATACCCTCTGGTAATTTAACATAGCTATTGAAAATGGCCATTTATAGTGAGTTTTCCCATTAAAACCGGTGGTTTTCCATAGCTATGTTAGTTTACCAGAGGGTACTGGGAATAATCATCATCCATGAACTGGAAAGCCTGTTCTGAACCTACTGGTATTTCATAGAATGACGTTTCAGGCTTTGCCCAGTTGCCACCTTTCTAACAGCCCTTTTTGAACCATTTTCCCCAAAGGTATCTGGGGTGGCCAGGGAGCACCCCTCTTAAACTGGAATCACAATTTCTCCCTATTTCCTAATATATCCTAATTATATCTCCGTTAAAGCACCAATATAAGCCTATTCATCCTATGGTTGGCTCCCCATATCCTAGCCCCGTTTTCCCATGGGATTTTCGTAGGGTTTTCTTGGAGATACCCAGCCCAGCAGTGAGGTCATGGAACCCTTGAAGTCGGGAGTGAAGCTCAAGCTTGGGGCCTCCACAAGAAGCTATGAGGCGCTTGAACTGTGGAACTCCGACCATTTTTTTGGGGGGATTCGATCGGATTTTCCTAAAGCTATATTGAATTACCATTTATATGATTTTATGTGTATAAAGGGAGCAATGACATTGACATTGTGAATTAAATATGATAACATGATAGGATCAATGAAATTGTGAATCTGGAATGACGGTGAGGACATGGGTCGATCTGATTGCAGTGCTTGACCTTTTGACCATAGAGTACCAGTTGGGGGTTCTGTCCCAAGGTGGGGGTTATTGCCATGGAAATAAAACCATGAAACAACCCCAACTGCATCCCTCAAGTATTTCAGAATGGACGGAACATTTTCTCAGGAAGCCTGTTTGAGCAGCATCAAGACTGTTGCGCTGTTGACGGTTCGGAATTTGTTTGTGACCAACACATTTTCAGGTTCCGAAGACTTAACACCCCCATCAACCTCCACAAAAATTGGGAATGCCATGGTGACTGGAATGGCACCTGCACACAAAACTCCTTGCTGATTGGCTTCAAGTGTGTAGTTCTTTGATCGAATTCTGCATGATGTTCATCGTAAACCTGACACCGAGCGAACAAATGATGAAATGGCACTGTTTCAAAAATGATACTGAAATGGTACTGTTTCACCCTAGTTTTGCTTGTTTTTTTCCGCGGAAAAACGCAACGATTTTCCGCAAGTACCTGGGACCTCTGAAAAAACTGGCGTCCCAGGTTCGGGTGAATCTGAGATCGCAGTCACTTGGACCGGATGAATGATCTTAGGCATTTCCCATGACTTTAAGTATGATTTTTAGGGGATTCAAGCATAGTGTAGTTAGTTACTGGTGTTCTTAAATCATGGTATCGCCATCTTGGGATATGTTGGGATGATTGTGACCTATATCCATTGTCTGGGTTCAAATACCACCTTTTGGATCCCCTTTGGCATGCGCTGTTTGTGAAAGAAAAGTCTGGGAACGCTCTTGGTGAACCAACCCGGCGATTTTTTCGGGGAATTCCCATGTCTCGGGGTATCTATGATATAGCAATGGAACATCTGGAACATCGGCGAAATCGAGGATTTTCTGTTGCCATGTTTGCGTCACCGGAAAGTATATCACGATGGTAGTTGCTTACATCTCCATTTGTTCTGAGAGTGGTCTCCCCACCTTTTGCTGATTTATATATCTATATGGTAAAAACAAATGAAGCAACATATCCGACTAATGTGGGCAACCCAATGCCATGAACCTACGATTTGGGGACGGTTTTAATCATTCATCGAAATGATGATGACTTCAGGATTGTTCATGGCATTGGGTTTATCACATTATAAGGGATACACATATCTCTTATATATATATATACTCACACACATCATCTTAGATATATTATACCACTATTGATATGTATCCCATATCATTGTCATTAATAGTTAGAATTGCTACCTATGTATCCCTACCTATTGTCATTGTCTATACTTTTACATCTCCATTATGACAACGGTGTTATCCCACATCATTATTCCCATATCATTTCACACCATTCTCAACGTATTACATCTGAAATATTGAGGATATTGCATCTTACATATCAAGGTGCTTTCATTATTCCAATAACATTTCACACTATTTTCATAGGTTACATGTTAGGACTGAAATGGATATTACACATGATATGTATTCCATATGTTACATGTATCCCATTCATTACATCTCCATACGATTTTACATCTCCATATGACAATGGTGTCTATCCCACATCATTACCCTCTGGTAAACTAACATACCTATGGAAAATCATCATGTTTAATGGCTAAATCAACTATTTCGACTGGACCATTTTCAATAGCTATTTTGACATAACCAGAGGGCATCCAATATCATTTCACAGCATTTTCAACATCCGGATAGGACTGCCCAGGATCGAAGAGCTTGAGCGGCAGCAAAGAGACTTGATGCGCGAGGTCCAGAGTATCGACCAGGTTTGAAGCGGGGCGGTCAGGGAGAGCGCCCTTTGCGAGGCCCGTTATTTTTACGACGTGAACTAGCTCCTATAACTAGTTGGTTATATATCATGAAATAACTGTTATAACATGTTAATACATGTTATAAATAGAAGGAACTAGCTCCTATTAAACTAGTTGGTTCATAAATCATGAAATAAACCCATTTACAAGTGTTAGTTGGACCATAGCTGTGGGAATTAATGCATCGAAGATGAGGGAAACTGACAGGGTTTGTGGGGAAATTTACCTAGCAAACATGGGGGGAAATGTTCGAAGAATGCCGTTAGGATATTTTTATTTTCTGGCAACACATGGGGAGTCATAGGTGATTTTGTCTGAAGAATGATCTGCTTCACTTGGTTTGGCTCGGTGAAATCTATGGTTTATGGTACATATCTATAGATGATGGAATTGATAAACCAACATAACTGGGAGGCAGCACCCGAGTTATGCCATTTGAATGTTGGCTCACTAGCAGATTTTGTTTGGCTTTTCTCAACATTTCCAGACCCAGATACCCAAATTTGGATGACCTGGACATTGATATCTGAAACGAATCTGGTGCTCTGAAAGGTTTTCCCTTTTCTTGAGATTCGAGAAGAAACCACCAACTAGTCCGAATCGCTCTGGGCTTCATGGATGATAATAGTGACAGATGTGGCGCTACGTCTATCAAAATGGATGGCGGAATAAATTCGCAGCTATCAAAATGAATAGTGTTGGTGGTTTGGAACATTTTTTATTTTTCTATATATCGGGAAGAATCATCCCAACTGACTTTCATATATTTTTCAGAGGGGTAGGCTCAACCACCAACCAGTGAATAGTGTTGAAAGTTCAAGGATCTTCGCGGTAAATCATTCTTGATGATGGGATTAGTCAGCATTGGTAACCACGCACACAAAAAAGACGATTGTTTGTAGATAAACCACGGTATTCATGACATTTTCGCTAAAGATATAACAATAACATGGTGCCGAATAGGGTGATATACCAATGATAGTATATATGATAGGCAAATTACTATTCATAATTAACACACACTACTGTTTTTCTACCATAGAAATCGGATGATGATTCCCAATGACAAGCACCGGTAGTCAAATGAGATCATCTGTCACCGAAATATCCCCAGAAATTCGTAGAACCTCATTGTGATAATCCTGGAAACCACTATCTCCGTGAATCCCTATAAATTCCCTATAATTTCCCCATAAATCACCATGGTTACCTATAATTGAATCGCTATAATTTCCCTATAAATTCCCCAAACAACTCTAAACATTCCCCAAAAAAAACAATCTTCAAAAAGACCTCTGGTGACAGCCCCTCAAAACAACGGGCAGGACGCGGCGGATCCGGTGCAAGCTGCCAAGCGCCTGGCCAAGGAAGAAGCCACCTGTTCCTTGGGTGAAGCGAAATCCATGGAGGATTAATGGTTCATAGTGGTTTTAGAGAATGGGATATTAACCAGGCTTATTATCACTCAATAATCATTCATGGTAAATGATGGTAAATTATAGTTTATACATATCATCCGGTGAATAATTAATTTTGGTTAATCATAAGAAGGTACTATGATTAAGTATACTAGGATGATATGATGTATAAACTATTATATAATGCTTAATAGGTAATAGTAGTGGTTTTAGATAATGTTATATCAACCAGGCTTATTATCCCATACTATCACATAATAACTGAATAACCATGGCTAATATGGTATATTATATATGTATGTATGTATATGTATATGTATAGTAAATATCATATAGTGGGAAATTACTGTATATGAAATTAACTAATGGTTTATAATTAATTTTGGTTAATAAGAAGGTACTATGATTAACTCTAATATAATGATACATATGTGAATAATGGTAATGTTAATAGACCACTCGCAACCATACCACCTATTATTTATGGTGATGACTGGGGTATGGTTTATGGCATTGTTTTACCCACATTGCATATCATTCTATTATATTTCCTATCCTATTATTAATGGAGATGTCATGGTGATATAATTTACAGGATAATATAAGATATAGATGGAATATCATATAAATCTGTAGATTGATATACCCTCTGGCAACCAGATGGTGGTTTATACGGTATATATAATAGTGATTAATCATGATGGTTAATGATTAGTAAATGATTAATCACTATTAATCACTAGTAAATGATGAGTAAATGATTTATACGTTTTTTTTTATAATAGTGATCATGATGTTAGTAAAGCAACATCATAAACCACCCAGTCCGACTGGGGATCCCCCATGACTGAGGCACCTCATGGGATCATGGGACATGGCTTACCATCTGGTTATGACATTCACAGTTCGCCATGGAAAGATCCACCATTTTTAAGTTCGGTAGTCACCATCTATTTCGATTAGGGCCAGCGAAAAACCATGGCGAAGTGTGAATGTCATAACCAGATGGTAAGCATGAACAATGGGATGGATCAAAACTGATTAAACACACCATTTCCAGAAGCTGTTTTGGGACTTCAGATGGGATGAAGCATGGATAAACTGACTCAGCTCGCCATGATGAGCAGAAATGGCATGGTCAATGACTGGCGGATTCCAACATCCTTTTTTCAAGCATAACAATTGGATGATGATCTGCAACTGACTGATATTTTTTTGGGTTGAAACCACCAAGCAATATGATTCTATGGGGTTGAGAGAAACATAAAAGCTAGCTGCAGCTAGCTGTTTTTTTCTTTTTTATGCTGCTGCCATCCCCATCGTTGTTGGACACTCCCGTGTTGGACGCTCCTTTTAGGTCCTTGGAAAAAAAGCTGCTCTTCTGAGACAGTCGTTTTGCTCCACAAATCTCCTCTGGTTCTGGATTTTCAGATTGATGTTCAGATAAAGCACCTTTTTTGCCTTTGCGGCAAATACTGAGTGAGTCCACCAGTCTTGTACAAGACTTTTCTGGGACACTCTTTTGTCAATGGGAGACCTTCAGGAACCGATTGAGGACGGAGGTACCGATTCCATATATTTTTGGCCTATTTTTTAGGGCTATGTAAGGGGATATCCCCACAACATATGGCCAAAAATATGGTACAGTACCTCCATTTTAGGATCCTGGAGATCTCCCATTGATTTTGTCCCGCTGGAGGTTTTGTGGGCGGCTTGGAGTACGATACAGAGAAGGCGTGGCGGTTGAACCATCAAAAATTGCTTAAATGTTCTGGAGGTTTCACATGGTTTAACCAGGATGATTCATGGGACTGCACCATCATGATTCATGATCATCATGATTCATGGGAATTCAGCAGCATTACAGAAATTGTTTCGGAGAAAGCAACAACAAAAATCTCAGCGAAACATCAAAATCGCTGGGATTTTTGGATCTTCATCGCCCTAACAAAATGGTAACCCTCTGGTTATGTCAAATAGCTATTGAAGCCATGGCCCAGTTGATTTATAGTTGATTTACCTAACAAAAATGGTGATTCTTCATAGTTATGTAAACGTTTACCACAGGGTATAAGTATTGATCCATCGCCATCTGTCGTTTATTATTATGTTATTATTATATTATTATATTGCTATATTACTATATTATTATATTATTATTATATTATGATATTATTATATTATTATATTATGATATATTTATGTAATTATATATACACAGACATGAATCATTTCAGTTATGTTTTGTTATAAACCATGATAAACCAGTTCAGCTCAGCCAGTCGCCGGGCTTGTCCGGTAGACCTGGCTCCTGCGTCGCAGGCAGATTTGTTGGGTCTCTTTCAGGACTGCGGCCACGTGGAGGAGGCGAAGCCAACGGAACGAGGGAAGATCACCAAATTCAATTGGAATGTACCCTCTGGTTATGTCCAAATAGCTATTGAAAATGGTGATTTTCCATAGTTATGTTAGTTTATCAGAGGGTAACATAGCTGTTGATATCCATCAATAGTGACTGATATATCTATTTTCTAGTGATTAACGGGATTCATATGGATATACCCTGTGGTATACTAACATAACTATGAAGAATCACCATTTTTGATAGGTAAATCAACTATAAATCGCAATTTTCAATAGCTACAATTGGAATGTAATGTGGGTGCAACAATGCCATAAACTATCCCCCAAATCACCATTTTTATAGGTGGTATAAACCATTCCCAAATGGGTGGTTTACTATTGTTTGTACCACATTAGTAATTTTATGTGATATAGTATACTTATTGTAGGAAAAGAAAAAGAAATAGTACTACAGTATAATGATAATATATGTTTTCAGGAATGTATTATATAATAGTAATAGCCATAGTCTATGGCAATCATTCCAATTGAATATAATAGTGATAGCATCATGAATCATTCAACTGGAATGATTCCGATTATTGATTTCCAACTATTTATAATGTACTGTACTTGTATAGTCTATGGGAATTCAAAGAGTGATAGTAACAGTAATGGAGAAGATCACTATACCTACTTATAATGATGATTTTGGGATAACCCTTCTAATTAAGTATCTTTTTTACTCCGGGGTTGACGTTATACCAGCTTTATGGTAACCTACACAAGACAGAAGCGATTTTTTTCACACTGTGTACGACTTCACCTTTCTATCTTTTTGGAGGTTGCCCACAACAGCAACAAAACAGAACCCCCTGTTTAAAACGAAGACACACACACACAAGCAAGAAGACTAAACTTGAGCGTAACGTCTCCCCAAAAAAGCACAACAATCAACAGAAAAGAACACAGATCAAAGCTCAACTTCCAAGCATGCACTTCCCACATCCACAAACCATCTTATTATTTTTTAAAAATAAAGTCATGGGGGATCCCGAAGTCACCATGAATTTCAATTCTATGTAAGTGATGGAAAATGTTAGTATGATTTGGGGTACCTCCATGACAAAGCGGACACTCCCCATGACTGGGTGGTTAAGATTTGTTGCTTTACTAGCGTCATACACCACCATAAACCATCATGATTAATCACACTATTAAACATTATAAACCACCATTTGGATCCATGTGGTTACCAGAGGGTAAATCAATCTATAGATTTATAGATGATATATCCCATCTATATCCCATCAATCCTCATCTACCCTTTGTTTGAGAAATGTGTCTTCCACGTGGTTCGTGTGCTCCTTGCAGTTCGCCCCGTGTCCCGTGGAGGTCCGCTTTCCTGGACAACAAGAGGTCGGAGGGAAAGCCGTGAAGGCCGAGATGTTGCTCCGGATTTACCAGACCGCGGTGTCTGGCAACAAAAACATACAAAAAGCTATTGAACATGGCCATAGAAATAGTGATTTTCCATATATAGTTATAGTATTTTTATCACTATTTCTATAGCCATGTCCATCACTATTTTCTACTATTTGAACATGGCTATAGACATAGTGTTTTTTTTACCATGAAACATGGTGATTTTCCAGTTCGTTATGTGGCTGTTTACCAGAGGGTACACCCATTTTCTTACTGGTGCGTGCGTTTTACGTAGGGTTGCTGGATGGGTTGCTGGGGGTTGCTGGGATTATTATTGATAGTGATGACTGGGATGATTCCCGAAAATTCCCTGCGTAAAACGCACCAGTAAGAAAATGAGTCCATAACCACTTTTCCCTTGCTTCCAACATAGAAACTTGCTTGAAAGAAGACGTGAACAGTTTAAGAAAACCTTAAATAAGCCAGGTAAAATCGACATTTTAGTTGGTTGAATTAAATCAATCGCAATTCTTGCTCATCAAATTCACATTGAATGATGTCTAAAAACACTCACATGGCACATGTTTATCTCTATGCAACCTCCATGTTTGATGGTAGATTTTCCCTACCTTCTTTGTGTGTTTCCTGCTTGGTCAAATAATCCTGTTTGTCGGTAGCATTCCAAGTCCTAGAAGATCGCAGTTTGTATTGGTAGAATCATGTGGAATCACCATTAGTGGTGGTAAAATCATTACTTTTGTTGATAGAATCAGGTGGATTTACCATCTCATTACCATAATCATTTGTGATTCGGTTGATTACCATTAGTGGTTGTTTTTATTCCCAGGAATCAATTCAATTCTCCTCAGTGTTCTTCGTTTTTTTGTTTGCACATTCTAACTTTTCAACACAATTCACCAATTTTTTTCCAACTCCAACTGTTTCCGCTGCAATTTATTGCTGGTGAAATGCACCTTGGATGATCTGGGGGTCCCCCATGACATCGGGACTCACCATCTGGGGATTCCTTAGTAAACGCCCAAAAACATCATGTTGTTGACACACATTTTGCGATATCCCCATGATATCCCAACAATTTCCTAGTTAAATCTCAGTTTGTCCTAGTTCAATTCCAACTTTCACCATGTTTTCCAGCTAAATCACCATGTTTCCCACCCAAATTGACCATGTGTTCCCAGTTCAATCACCATGTTTTCCCAGCTAAATCCCCATTTTCCCAGCTAAACCTAGCCTTTTTCCATATTTATCCGAGTTTTTGGCCTTGGTTTTCCATGGTTTTTCCGTGGCTTTCCATGGTTTGGGCCATGGTTCCCCTCGGAGAAACGTTCCTTCGTTCAGGGCATCGCCTTCGTGGTCTTCGACTCCGCCATGGCGGCGCGACGCGCCTGTGGCCTGTCGGGCGAGATGTTCAAGGCGCACGGAAGCATCAAATTATAAACTTGAACATTAGTTAATTATAGCTAGCTCAATCTTACATGCATACTTTAATCCTTTAGTCTTTTGGTATTAATGGGAATATCTACTAACCAGCAAAGATTTTTTTTTTGCAGGGTATCTAAGATTGGCAATGCTAGTTTTTCACGATTATAGTTGATAAATAACTATAGTTATAATTATTATGATAGTGATCGTTACACGGATTATAAATCACTATAATGGTAAATAACTATATACAATAATAGTGAATAACTTGATGTACAGTTATAGTGAATAACTATAGTTTGTTATAAATAACTGTAATAGTGAATAATTATAGTTAAAGACAGAATCAACCATGGTATATATATAGCATTATATAGCTATAGTTATAAATTTATAGTTATTGTTACTGTAATAACTATAGGTATTAATATATTATATCTACAATTATTAGCCAATTACTATAGTTAATAATCAATAGTTATATGGTTAGACATCTAATAGTTTTACTAGCCATATAATAGTTATACTAGCCATATACTGTGCATATGTGCCATATAATATTTATAATAGTTATATGCATCAATAATACTAGGTCAATCTTGGATGGGTAGAAACTAATCCAAAATAGTCTTTGGGTATCAATGGGATTATCTACGTTCACCAGCTAAGGGTTTGTATTTTTTTTGCAGGGTATCTAAGATTGGCCATGGTTGTATGACCAGTATAACTATTATATGGCACATATAAATCACAAGTAAGAATCTCAATAGTTATAGATATAGTTATTGGTGAATAATGAGTAGTGAGTTCTATAGTTTAAGGTAGATATCATGGATCAATAGCTATAGATCCAATTTGTTAGGGAACATCTATAGATCCCAGCTATTTTGATGTGAACAAGAAAGGGTTGTCCAGGGTGGTACGCCGGGTGAAAAGACCCAGAAACCCATGTGGATCAGAATCTCAATGGTGTATCTGATCCCATTTTTGTTTAATGGTTCTTGCTTATGATACCAATATAGTTGCTTGTGATAGTTGCTTATGTTAGATAAGATGCTGTGTATCTAAAAATGTTGCCAACATGATGAGGACTAACACTGACAAAGTAACAATAGTTTGTCTCAATGATCATTGATGGCGAAGTTATCTCAATATTGCCAACAGATTACCATGGTGAAACTTTATGATTAATCTTAAGTTTTTTTATTTTCAGACTTTAGGGTGTATCTTAATGGTTAACATCGACTTTGTGGTTATCTTAGTGATAAGATCTGGTTTCTGTTTCTGTGACATAAAGTCCTAGTTAATCTTAAACCCGCAGATTAAGTGTGTCCATGTTCAATTCATAACTGAATTGTTATGGTTATACCCTAGCTAAGAATTTCTTTAAGATTCTTCAATTTATACTTTGATATTATATTGATGTTGTGATCATGTCAACGTATAAGGATATGATGGCAACTTTTAGATAATGCTCATCATATATCATCATATTATAATGAGAATTGCTTGTTATGCATATAGTCATATATAGTAACCCCCAACAAGTCAACAAGATAGATCGGGTTGAATTTAGGAACATTTTAGTAGGATTCTACCAGTTTTCTATTTTTTTGGGCTATGTGTACATAACCAGCATTTTTTCAGAATATTATTGTCATTATGAAGAAATCATCGCAGTTAGATTGGGTGGGTAATACACAACCATATTATACTCCAGTTGTATTAGTGATTCTTTAGGGCCTAGAAACCACTCGTGCTTGTATATATATATACACACTTATATACACACATATTATGAGTAACACTCTTTTCGGATTATTATTAGCGTTATGTTTGGACGCATAGATTTGTGTTTTGTTCAGTATTTTGTTGGGATTTTACGGGTATTATGGTATTTATCTACCAAACTATGATGTCACAAGTGGTACCCTCTGGTAAACGTTTACATAACTATGGAAAATCACCATGCTATTAATGGGACAACTCACTATTTCTATGGCAATTTTCCAGTTCGCAAACTGTTAGTTTACCAGAGGGTAATCGTAGTGATAGTTCCTGGAGGAGTTCTCCATGGTCCTACATGGGGATCCTCCAGGTAGATTTGTTGGGCGTGGGGCATCTGGAGTTTTTTCAGGAGTCTCAAACTGGAGTATAAACCACTGATATATACAATGTGGCCCCTCCCCAGTTATAAGTTGATTTATAAGCCCCAGTAACTATAGTTATAAGTACCATAAACCATAGTTATTGGAGTTATAAACCAACTTAGCTATCTTGGGGGCCTCACACTGTAGTATATATATATATCTAATATAACCCAGTAATATATAGTTATATAAGTTTAAAAAAAAAAATGTAGTACACTCTACTTTCTTTTGGGACACGTAACCTCTGGTAAACGTTTACATAGCTATGGAAAATCACCGTTTTCAATGGGTAAATCAACTATAAATGGGGTATTTTCAATAGCTATGTTAGTTTACCAGAGGGTAATACACTTATATATTACTCATATAAGCTACTGATAGGTACATAATGCACAACCATATTCTGATTATTATGATTTCTTAAATACGTGTTCTCGCCTTTTTTTACATATACATACCTCTATATATATATACAGCTGGAGTTTCAAGCCACAGCAAAATTGGATGGGAACATCAAATCGCGATAGATGGCTGATCATGTGGGAACCTTTGTAAGGGACAACGATGTTTTTCTTGACTGTCGACGACCTCGATCATTGAGTTGAGATTCCAGATTCAACCACTATGGGGATCTAGAACCCATCATTTGTTGTGCAGATGGGTAAAAAAAATATGGGGTACCCATGTTTGACCTGAGATATCCCAAAACGATATCTGGGATCGGCCACAAGGTGATGCCAGTGATATTTGTTGGTCGCATTATTTGTAGAGATATCTACCATAACTCCTAGTTTAAATAGCTATAACACGTTAAAACCAATGAATTTTGCTATCTAGGGAGGGCCACCTTGCATGCCGAGATGGAAACGCAGAGATCTTCTCGACCTGCGCTTACCAGTGATGTATATCTTTGTATTAGTTGGAGATCTCGCTGTTGGGTTACACCTCCTACATCTGTAAGAACTGTGGCTTTTCCCTTCGAGACCACGTTGATCAGCCAAGTGAAAGTCATGAATCTGGTAGTAACACCATCTTAGCTGGTTGGTGGTTTGGAACATTTTTTCCACATATAATATATATATACATATTTTTTCCTAGTATTGGGAATTTCATCATCCCAACTGACGATTTCTCCATCATTTTTTAGAGGGCTAGGGCGAAAAACCACCAACCAGTGCTGGGATGATGAAAAAAATGACTTGCGATGCAAAGCAGATTGATTTCTCACAAAAAAAAACAGCAAGCAGTACTTCATCAACTCCAATTTGTTTGTGAGTTACTGAACAGCAAAAACCAAGTAACGGCATACCAAGTTAATGCAAGTTAAGTCATTTTTTTGTTAAGTCAATTTTCCATATTTTCATTGGCTAGTCATCAACTATTTCGACTGGGCCATTTTCAGTAGCAAACTGTTTGACATATATAACCAGAGGGTAACCACAGCGTCTCCAGGGACGGAAGCTGAAAGTGGCTCCAGCCGGCGAGCGGTCCAAAGGACGGGGACGGTCGGACGGGGGTTTACTGGTGATTTTTTTGTAGGATAATATGGGATATACCGCAAATCCTCCCATATTATCCCATATTATCCGTAAATCATAGTTTATACCTGTCCGTAAATCATAGTTTATACATATTAGGCCCTATTATATCCAATCCTATCCTATTATTTATGGAGATTTCATGGCGATATAATATAGGGATATAGATGGGATATATCATCTATAAATCTATAGATTGATTTACCCTCTGGTAACCAAATGGTGGTTTATAATGTTTAATAGTGTGATTAATCATGATGTTTAATGGTGGTGAATGATGTTAGTAAAGCAACATCATAAACCACCCAGTCTTAGGGATTTCCGCTTTGTCATGAGGGTACCCCCAAATCTAAGTCATGGATGACCATGACTGTGTCTCGAAAGCCATGGTGACTTGGGGATCTCCCATGACTTCAGAACCCCCCAAGTGAACAGTGTTCAAAATCCCGAAATGTCATTCCATAAAATTTCCTATTGGAGTATTACCCTCCGGTAAACTAACATAACTATGGAACATCATCATTTTTAATGGGAAAACTCACTCTAAATGGCCATTTTCAATAGCTATGTTAAATTACCAGAGGGTACTTAATTCCCAATATATCAAGGGTAGTATTTTTTCAGCTACATGATCATCAACCAACAGGCGTCTTGGAACACTGCTCAAATCAAACTTGGTGAAATCTCTGTGGTTTATGAACCAATTTTTGGTGCTAAAAAAATCCCATGTTAATGGCATATCAATGGGACTACTGTCTCTGGTAAAGCCAAACGGGATATACATGTATACATATATATATATACATATGCATATGGATATGATAGTTTGTATTATATCCCTGGTATGGTTATGGATACAAGACATGTGATTGGCATATCCCAGCATAGTATAGTTCAATAATGGAATAATTATAAGCCTGAGATTAAATGCGTTAACTGGATATATGATAATGACATTAATGTGATATAATGCGATATAAGAATGGAATACATTCATGATTACATAGAGTAGGAGATTTATGGGATGACCATGGGACAATTTATGGGATAACAATCTGGAGAATTACCCTCTGGTATTTTAACATAGCGAACTGGAACATCACCATTCTTAGTGGGAAAACTCACTATTTCTATGGCCATCCCCCTCCTTGGACCTTGTGGAAAACAACCAGCAACGGGGATGATGGAAAAAGAACTCTGTGTCAAACGGGTCTCCAGTGAAGCAACATTGAATCCAACAAAAAAAGCAGCTTGCCATGTCCAAGATGAACAAGTTGTATTGCCAAAGTCGCTTTCAGGATATGGAACCAACGAAGCGCTGGCATCATGCCGAATGGCATTTCTGCCGCGGTGTCGGTGAGTTGTACCGCGGTTGAAACAAACCCGAGCCTCCAAGGATGAAAACTTCGAAATGCCCTGGCCGCACGCTGCGAGTGGATGGCATGAAAGTGATGGTTCTCCCCACAGAATCATTCGTTATATCCAATTTCATCTCTATCAGCTTCAGAGGCCCATGGATCGTTTCTTGTTTGATGGGATTAGAGTTATTCCTGTGTACAGTGTACATGTGGCATGCGTTGTAAGGCCCCTCGAGCCCCAATCATTGACATCGTTTGGCAATCTGATTGGTCAAAACATGCTGCAGCCGCCAAGAGAAGCATGTACGATCAATTAGATGGTCCAAATCAAACGCTTTCAGAATAGTTCCACTTGGACATGCACCCCATTTATAAGTGTTGATAATCCATATAACCCATATACAACCGGGGGACATCCGACTGAATCAAACTGACTCACAACAGCTATGACCGACAGATCCGAAAACGATGGAGCTCAACACCGGGGTTTTTCACAGCAAAATGAGGGTGGAAAAACCACAGACTGATGGCTTTTCACTGATGGGTATAGAATCACTGATTGGTGGTTTGGAACATTTGGATTCTTTTTCCCATCATATTGGGAATTTCATCATCCCAACTGACGATTTCTCTAATATTTTTCAGAGGGGTAGGGCTCAACCACCGACCAGATTATTATTAATCATCATTAATCATATATTAACCATTATTGTTTGATAAACATAAATATATATATATATCCCATTAATAGATAACCATTTGATGGGTATAGAATCATGGCATTTCCACAGCTTTCAGAGGGGAAATGATGATCTGATGATCCCCAGCTAGCCATGGAAAATGTAGGGCCCCAAGGAAAAAGCTACCCTCTGGTAAAGTATAAATTAAGCTGCATAGCTATTGACAATTACCATTTAGTTCGTTGATTTACCCATTAGTAATGGTGATTTTCTATAGCTATGTAAACGTTTCCAGAGGGTAAATTGCTTCATGGTAGATATATCATGATATATCATGATATATCTACAGTTGGTAAAACTCTGTCTGCTGGGCCCTGATCCCCATTCACATGAAATACCTCCCCAGCCAAACCATGGTTTAGGAGTGGATCTATGAACATTTTTGTTGGGCCCATTCAAAGGGATATTTAGCCATGATCGGGGGCCGGGATCATTGTGAATTTATCTAGATCATATCATAGATATTTGGTTGGTGGTTTCTGACATTTTTTATTTTCCATAATATATGGGATAATCCTTCCCATTGACTTTCACATTTTTCAAGATGGTTAAAACCACCAACCAGATATAGTATGATATACTTATATCATGAATCCACCTAACTTTTTGCTTAATCACCATGAATCCCCAACCAATCACCAGCTAAACATTGAAATGTTGGCTTTGACCTTCAACGCTCCGGGTTTCTCCCGAGAGGAAAGGGCGATGGCAAAGGCAAAAGCAAAGAAGGCGAAAATCGCGACGACGATGCCTGGATGACATGGTACAGTATGTGTGGGCAGCATGCAAGCATACACATTGTGATCATGCTACATATATATATGATTATATATATATATACAATATTTATATGATATATGTATATACTAGTAGGCATAGATATTATTGACTTCTGTTATTACATGCACATACATACATGCGTACATACATACATGCATGCATACATACATTCATACATCCATGCATGCATGCATGCATGCATACATCCATACATCCATACATCCATACATCCATACATCCATACATCCAGACATCCATACATCCATACATCCATACATCCATACATCCATACATCCATACATACATACATCCATACATCCATACATCCATACATCCATACATCCATGCATGCATGCATGCATGCATACATACATACACATACATATATATAATATATATATATATATTACGTCTTTCTCAACAAGGGTCATCTCCCAAATTCTCGGCATCCCATAAATTTGCTTCGGATGTGGATGTGTTGGCAACATTTCTGACCAACATTTATCCTTCTGTAAATTAAGATTAGTGGAAAATCAGTAGAAAACCTACCATTTGTCATTTTCCAAAAACCATGGAGTTTTCCACCTCTTTTTGTACGTTTTTCCCGCAGGCTACCCTGGTGTTTTCAGTGGGTCACCTGGTTTCACAGCTGAGGACGCCCGTGGCGGTTCCAGGCAGTTCCTCCGTGATATGTTGGATGGACACCTGGCGAACACCTGAAGATCGGGGTACAATGTGGTCCCCCCCAAAAAAACTGGGGGAATTCAATAAACAAAAACCATATGTTCCATAGTTTTGTGAATTCACCAAGAAAATTTACCACACCCAAATTTTTATTTCCCATACTTTTCTGGCAAAAGCCCCCGGAAAATGGTCCTTTGACCGGCCATTTAAATCCCGTGGATGGCCTGATGACCTTGGATGGTGTCGTTTGGGGATGAGCATATCCCTACAATGTTTTTGGCCCCCGTTGGATAGCGTTCAGTTGGGGTTCACATAACTCCAATTTCACTATGGTTTATGGTACGCAAATAACGAACTAGTTACTGGGGCGAATCTAAACCAACGTTCACATCACTGGGGGGCCTCACATTGTATGTGTTCCAACTATATATCCCATGTTTACCATCAGATTCCCATGATATCCCCAAATAATGGGTTCCTAGTTAAATCTCCATTGTTGGTTTGTCCTCTAGATTTCAGGCTATCCCATTCTCCCTTGAATCTCCTACATGGTGCCCCAGTTATAACCTGCTTTGACCATAGAATTCACCTGGACCTAGTTTCTGTGCATCAACCTGTCGCGATTCCCAGGAAAGTGGGAGCGTGGCGTGGCCCTCCCCTCGCTGTCCCCGGAGCGCCGTCGCGACGCGCCGCGCGACGCGCCGCGCGACGCGCCACGGCGCGAGGCGCCGCCGGCGCGGCGCCGCGAGGTGCCGCGGAGTGCGTCCGCATCGCCGGTGAGGTGCAGCAGATGTGGAAAACCATAGCCATGGCCCATTGTAAATCATCTAGTTCGTCGATGATTTACCTTTAAAATTAATTTACTTCGAGTTATCCCCACCATGACATTTATACATTTTGTTACTGGCAAATCTTCTGGCATTCTATCTGGCATACCTTCTGGCATTTTATCTGGCATATCTTCTGGCATTCTATCTGGCATATCTTCTGGCATTCTATCTGGCATATCTTCTGCAATCTGTTCTGGCACATCTTCTGGCACTCTATCTGGCATATCTTCTGGCATATC
>Ga0126342_10005086_pt1 | contig 22778 bp, 23 predicted proteins | sample Cyp1metagenome_FD_92528 | JGI IMG/M metagenome (GOLD analysis project Ga0126342, IMG submission 92528) | Coral microbial communities from Lord Howe Island, Old Settlement Bay, Australia - Cyphastrea 1 metagenome | ecosystem: Host-associated > Invertebrates > Cnidaria > Coral ...
GACGCTTGCGTTCACAATGGGGGAAGACCGAAAGGCATGACTTAGGCATGACTTCTTGATGTTGCGTTCACAAGCGGGGAAAGCGAAAGGAGTGACTTAGGCATGACTTTGTCAAATCCCTGTGCCCCAATGAAACAACCCAGGGGGTTATTAGTAATGTGGCTAACACAATAATAAACCATCCCCCAGTCATCACCATTTTTATAGGTGGTATGTTTACCATTCCCCAGTCATGGGTAGTAAAAATGGCATTGTTTTAACCACATCAATCCATATTCACCTATTTATTCCCAATAATCACCATTCAATCACCATTCAATCACCATGAAATCACCATGAAATCACCATGAAATGGGTTGACAGCCCCAGGTGCCCAGCTTCCTCCACTTCCACCGCGGTGTCCGCACCGCACCGCGGCGTTCAGCGCGGCGGTTTTTCGCGCTGCGGGCGCTGCCGCTGCAGCAGGCCGTGGAGCAGCTGCCGCCGGACGCCACGCTGCGGCTGCCGCCGGGGCGGCACGCGAACGCCGAGCCCATCGTGCTGCGGAGGATGGAGACATGGAGGGGTTGAAACCAGAAAACCCATGAAAATGGATGGTTTAGGGGTTTTCGATATCTGGTAAAATGGATGGTTTAGGGGTTGAAGCCAGAAAACCCGAAAAGTGCCGCCGAAGAAATCTGTTTAGAGGTACCTTGAAGAAGTATACGGACCCTTGGATTAATACTTTTATTGTAGGTCGGGGACCACTCTACCCTTCAGGTAGGGGTTATAGAAAACCCATGAAAATGGATGGTTGAGGGGGTTTCGATATCTGGTAAACTAAGAGTTTGCGAACTGGAGAAATGAGCAGTGTTCAAAAGCCTGGTTGGTTGATGATTATAGGGGATTATACTACCCGATATGTTGGGAATTATAATATTCTACCCCATTAACCAACCAGTTTAATGGAAAGACGGAGGGATTTTGATCACTGCTCAAATGAAGGAGTTGAAACCAGAAATTATGGGTAGATATCGCTATGGCACCCCCTTGGAATTTCCTCTACAGAATAGCTCGTGAACCCCCCAAAACATCTAATTTGACATAAAGAGTCGATAGAGTAAAGAATGTAATACTGGTATAGTATCCAAATTGAGTTACCATATTATCCATTCTTAAATTGATATGACTAGATACTTGTAATGTTGGAACATAGAGACATAGATTATATAGATACTGGAACTATGCCTTCTTGGTGCTCCTTTTCTTGTTTTTTTTTTTAACCTAGATACTAGAAACGCATCGTTGCTGAAAAAAACGCCGCCGCCTTGCTTCAAATGATCAAGTGCTGTGAGCCCTCTGCGATCCTACGATATCTGCCGTACCATTCAACTGTGATGGGGACATCAACATAAACCATCCAAAAGTATCCAGGAATCCAAAAGTTGATTACGGGTAAAAACCCCTTCTGGTTGGTGGTTTGGAACATTTTTCCATATATTGGGAATGTCATCATCCCAACTGACTCATATTTTTCAGAGGGAAACCACCAACCAGCTTTTGTATTGGGAAGAAACGTATTTGTATCGGAAAAAAAGCGCCTGTACGTTGGTTTCAGCATTGAGCTGCGTGACTAAATGTTTTTGAAAAACATGGCGGTGGGAGACTTCATGGCAGTCCAGAGATCATATTGAATTTCCCAAGATGGCTGCTCAAAAACCAACATTGGATGTGGATGGTAAAACTATGCAAAAACTCCAAACAGGTCAGCAGAATTGAGAATAGGTGGGGCAGAAGAGGAGGTCTGCCACGAGATGCAGAAATTAGTAACATGTGAGAAATCCTAGGGACCGATGTGTATATAGAAAATATAGAAGAGTATGACAGAGTATGTGATGAAGATTGAGTGAACTCCGCGTAAGCGCGGATGCTTTAGTGGGTCTCAAAATAGCAATAGCTAGGATCATGTAAGTTAGGCACACATACTGTAGTTAGAGTACATCATTAGAGTGTCACTGAGATATGATTTATTGGTAGAACCCATCAAAAAGTATCGAACTCAAGATTGTTGTAAAAACAACAGCTGATGGTTGATAGGGCCGGAATAGCACCGGTAGATGGGGACAATGACTAAGTGGTCCTTGTGCCACATGTCAATCCATAGCAAGGTAGAGTTCAACTATTAGTTCTGAAAATCAGTTTCGAGGACCCTCCGGTAATCAAACGTGGTAATGGAACATCCCCCATATTTTTTTTTGGTGGGAACATCTATGAATTGGATATTTTCTTTCCATCAAGCCCCGGAAGGAACATCACTTTGGAGGGCTTTCCTGGCTCTGAGAAGACCGAGCTGGAGAGCTGCATTGTCTTCGAGGAAAATTCGCCCAAAAAGCTGTGTAATTTCCGTCCAAGATCGGAGTTTCCAAGGAAAAAACAGGGCTTTTACCATCCAAAGGGTGGAGGTCATCATCAAATACACGGTGTTTTTTGGAGCATCCAATTGCAATATGGCAATATATATGATTATATATGCATATGCTGCATGTTCTCATCATTTCAGAACAGTTGATTTCCTACCTCACATTTGCATGATCGGTATACGTGCCAAAATTAGGATTTTCCACATGCATATGGCCTGTTTGCAAAGGGGCAGTGCTAGTTTGGTGTGTCGAATTTCAAGACCCTTCGGCCCACATGTTTTTTGATAACTTGCATCTTATTAAGTCTTTACAATGCACTTATGTAAAGACATCTCCAAAAGAGATAGAAAAGTCGATCCATGCTACTGTCTTTGAATGATGTTTGACATTCAGATTGGTCTTCTCGGGAACCCGAGGGTGCCTTCCTGTAGCAATGTGAATGACACGTCAAGTCCAGGAGGGTGCCGAACGCGCAGCGTTGCGCAACCTGGACATCATCAACAGCCGACGCTTCGCAGCTGTACATGTGAGATGTTCCGAAGCTCCAGAGGTCAGTGCCTCTACGGAAGGTGACCACAGACAGACCACAGACGGAGGACGGAGGAAGGTCCGGGAGAGCTCTGGTTCATGGTTTGCAGGTTGGATTTTGAGAGACACGAATGGATTGGATGAATAGAAGGTCAGGGAAAGTACACAATGGACATATGTACAGGTAGTCCAAGACTTCTCTCATCTTCTCTCTTTTTTTCTTGTTGTCCGGATGCAAGTGCATTTGCTTCCTTTGCTTGAGTTCTTGTTTGGTCCCTTTGTAAGAAGACAGTCACTTGAACCCTTTTTTCCAACCTTCATTCTCTCATTTTTTGATTGCAGACCGGCAAGCCTTTGTTTCAGAGACAGCGGACGAGTTCACTGAGTGGCTGAGGTGGATGCAATATCTCCAGTTGCGGTATTGGCATTTTGACCGACGCTCCTTTGAACACTCTGAGCAATCCATTGATCTCTGACTGCCGCATTGGTCCCGCCTGGCAGGCCCTGCATCCAGGTGATAGGGACTAAAAAAAGTGGACTATGTACCCTCTGGTAAACTAACATAGCTATTGAAAATGGCCATTTATAGTGAGTTTTCCCATTAAAAATTGTCATTTTCAATAGCTATGTTAAATTACCAGAGGGTAAATCAGAAGTAAAATTGATCCTGCATGGACAATTGGAAAATCCACACTCTTCAGAAGTTCAAAAAGGGGATTGAAAGACATGTTTTCCCATTGCCCAATTGCCAGTCAAACATTTTTTGGACTACCAGAGGGTAAAATCATTGGGTCGCTGGTTTGAAGCATAGACACAAAATGATGATTATACCTTCTGATTATCCACATTAGACAAATCATTATGATCATCATTATGTTCATGCCTTACATATCTTTACATTCAATCATAGACCAGAAATGATGATCCAACTGATGATCGTTAAATCCTAGCCAAGAGGGGTCACTTCGTCATATTTTACTGGTTGGTGGTGACTGGAACCATGGAATTTTATGACTTTCCATATATTGGGAATAGTAACCCCAACTGACTTTCACATTTTTCAGAGGGGTGGGTTGAAACCACCAACCAGCTCTGAGATTTTTCCCAGTTTACCACCCAAAGGTGCCCAGTTAGACATGCAGGGCTTGGTGATCGCTGGCCGTTGTCGCGGCACCTTTGAGCGCTGCGTCATCAGCGACTGCCGCAGTGCGGGGATCCGCCTGCGCAACGATGCGCGACCGGTGCTGCGGGGAAATCTGGTGGTGGGATGCCAGGGTCCAGGCATGGTGGTGGCTGGATCTTTGAACATTTTGTGTGATAAATCGGGGGTAAACAATGGTAATTAAACAATAAGATGTGAACGCCCCCTATGTTTTTTTGGGGAAAATGATCTGCAGATTGGTGGGTTTTCGACATCTATAGAAGTTTACTGGGGGGTAACATGCGATAAATCTCTGGAGAATAGCTAGGATGAATACGAAGGATTTCTTTGAGTCAACATACAGTTGAAGCAATGGTTTGTTTTTGCAGCCCCCCAAAAATGAAATCGTTGGGGTTAAACCCTCAAAACATAGACTTAAACCAATGCTGGGAGTATGAGGACATAACTTGGATAGGAACTAACGATTTCATAGTTCAGAACGTTGATCTTTTATTAACCAACTATTTTGTTGGTTTTTCAGGGGCCCAAATTCAAGATTGGCCATTTATGAATGACTCCGATCGATCTGATTTTTTTTACCATTTTTTACCCAGGTATGGAACCGTGCTGAAGCACAGATGGAGGACAACGTCTTTTTGGACAACGGAGCGTCGGAAACACCGGAGGAAACACTGGAGACCTGAGCTGATCTACGGCCCCTCGATGACTCGATGACTCGGTACCAGTTCCAGACCCGACACGGAGGACGCCTTGGGAGTCGAGCAGTGGAACATGAGTTGCTAAGATCAGGACTGGCAGTTGCTGGTGAAAATCCCCAAAATATCCAAAATGGGATTGAGTTGAAGATATATGAACATACATTTTTTACAATTATATATATAATATATATATATACATGTATATATGTTTATCATTTTAGGGTAAGGCATATGTTTTTTGATCCAAGACTTTGGGATGTTCACCAGGGCATCTGGGTATGGTAAAATCGACCCTGACTCTGCTGGGTTGCGCCATGTTGCGTTGGCACAGTGTGGCATTGTGCCCTGACGCGAAAGTCCAAAAGGATGCTTTGCGCTTCGAAGCAGGGAACTTGAGGATGAAAAGGATGATGTTTTTCATTGCTTCCAAAGCAGTTGGTTGTGTCTGAAAATGGTGCACGCTCATTTATGGTCATTTTAGTAGGGGAAATTGTGATTAATCATCAATTTGTTGGGTATATTGTCAGACAAACCCATACACCTGACTACGGTTTCGCAAGTCCGCTGGAGCTGGGGTGGGAGGTGAGCCGTTGATGTGACACGAGATGATCACGTTTTGGGAGGGGTCTGGTACAAAGGTCCTATTTTATCTTAGATTCATGTGAGCATCATTGCAATTGACTTAAGTCAATTCCTAGGATATTATGGCATATGGTATATATATATATGCCCCAGGTGTACAAAGGTCCTATTCTATCTTTCTTAGATTGATGTGAACTGCAATTTCAATGTCAATTCCTACGATATTATAACATGATAATACACCATAATATATATATAAGTATAATGATAAAAAGATGATCTATATAATATATTTATTGTATATATATATATATCTATATATTGATTCAACTAATATGCCCCATGCCCATATGTTTGGCGAAAAAAAAACTAACCTGCAGCAGTTTTTACCATCTGCTCCTCCAGGACCATCGTTTTGTAGGGAGTTTTACCCCGGAAAAAACGCCATGGTTTCGATGTTCCCTTGGAACAATGGTGGCTCAAGCACCATTTCAATGAAATTTGTAGATATTTGTAGCATGAAATTCATGACATACTGGTTTTCACATATTTTAAGCAACCATGATTGAGACTACCATGATTTCATGGAACATTTCCCATGGTTTCACGGATCGTTTTTTGACATCTCCCACTACTGGTTGTTTCGGTCTCTCTGTTGTGGTCAGCATCCCAAGGCCTGAGCCGATACCGTCATCAGGACCGTTCAGGGCCCATCGGATCCGGATCCGCGGAACAGGCGCAACGGCGGGATGGGCTGACGGGAATCGGCAACTGGGTTTAGCCAACCCAAAATGACCCTTAACTATCTTAACTGTTCAGTTTAGCCAGTTGTTTAAAATCAGAATTCAGATATTTTATGATTTTTATGATATTTTGAGATGAAGAATTGTAGGTAATATTCCGGATTCCATTATATCTGGGTGAAGATCAGAGAATGCCAACCTAGCTCTTGATCATTAGCCCAGGTAATAGTTGGATCATTGGATGGCTATAAGATGACCAACCTAGTTACATCATTAACCTGAAATAGAAAAATCATTAGCCACTACAGGACGGTGCCCCCGAGTTATGTTTGTTGGTTTATAAAGCCCATGAAAACTATAGTATACCGTACTTAATATCTACCATAAACCATATAGTTCATTCAGCCACTTTTTTTTTAGGCAACTGAACGCTATCGCTCGACTGGGGGCCCCATCCTGTAGTAGTTAGTGTCGATTTTGGTGCTAGGGGATGGATGATGATTTTGATGAAATTGGATTTTTACATGTTTTTGTATGTTTTTATAATGGTTAGAATGGTGAAATGGGGATATTTTTTTTTAATATTTATTTTTAAATGTGTTATATATTTGTTTGATAATGGTTTGAATGGTTGATACACTAAGATCGTGATATGATGTATCATGGGGTCAATATGGGCTGACATCTGGTAGTACCATCTTATGTTTATTTTCATACTTTGACATCATGTTGAGTGTGTTTCCCATATTCATACTTTGTGGTCTTTCCATTCTTGATACTGTCCATGATGAATATCACTTAGCCATGGGAGGTATTTCACCAAGAATCAAGGTAGCCGCCAGCGTTTGCCAGGTTAGATTGGTTACCCGGCTACCCCACTCATTCTCTTTGGGATTCTAAGCGTCGCCTATCATGGATATGGATATTCTATACTGGATACTATACTGGATACCAATGAATACTTATGGATACTAGTGGATCTTCTAATGGATATAATATATATATATGTACTACCCCCTGGTAAATTAACATAGACCCTGAAAATCACCAATTTTTAGAGGAAACTAATCTTCCAACCCCTGTCTGGCAGGGTCTATGTTAATTTACTGGAGGGTAGCCACTAACTATCATTATTATCAACTATTATCAATAATTGTTATTATTATCAACAATTATCAACTATTGATTATTATCATTGGCTATTAACTACTATTAGTAATTAAGTATTATTAAGTACCTAGTAATACTTATGTTAATTTACTGGAGGGTAATATACATACCCTCTGGTGAACTAACATAGCAATGGAAAATCACCATTTTCAATGGGAAAATCCACTATTTCTATGGCCATTTTCAATAGCTTTTTGTTAGTTCACCAGAGGGTATATACTATGGATCCTCAGCAGTCATGGATCTCAACGGATCATCCGTGAGGTCGGTGACTTCCCACGGGTTTTTTTTCGAGTTCAAAAAGGCTAAAGCGCCCGGTGCTTTGTTCCGCATTTTCCATGGTTCCTGCAATGATTGTCATGGCCGCCATGGTTATTTGACATATATAGTATAGCTATGTATAGCTATGTATCGCTATGTATAGCTATGTATAGCTATGTATAGCTAGTGAAGATGTCCATTTGTAGTTGACTCTTCCTACTAAAAGTGGTGATTTTCCCACGAAACATTGTCATAAAAAACACTGGGATGATGATCCCAAGTGGTGAGCAGATGCAGCAGGTGGGATTGAAACCACAAAGTAGCAGGAGATTTCGGCACTTCAAATTTTGCCAGAAGTGCAACGTGGCTTTGTCCATCATTCATATTTTATGGGATAGCATAATTTTAACGGATATGAATCGGATATCATGAACATTCAATCTGATATCAGTTTGTCTGAAAAGAGTAGGGTATACCGATGTAGATGGTATACCCACCAGTTTATCGCCGTCCCAATGGGGAAGATGATGATTCATCAGTGGAGTTGGGCGTTTTCCCAACCGTTTAAGACAAACCCACATATTGTCAGCGTTTACAGCAACCTCAAAAAAGATGCAGAAAAGTGCCAAGTCCAGTTCCAAAATTCAATTGTAGATTGAAACATTCCTGAAACTTTTTTGGGGATACTATCTCGGCAGATGTGCCCCTGTAAATATTCTCAGGGCGAACTTTCGCTCAAGATTTCATTGGAGGTTTAGATAGTTCGGGGTTTGCTTAGGGTTTCTGAATATGTTGAAGCATATAACTGCAGTCAGATACAACTTGATGCAACTTCACACAACTTGAGGCAACTTGATAGAACTTGAATTGATACTACCACCGCCACCACCGCCACCACCACCACCACCAACAGCAACAGCAGCAGCAGCAACAACAGCAACAAGAGCAACGACAACGACAACGACACCGTGGGATGCCATTTGACCGTGTCCCTCAACTAGTTAAGGGATTTTAAATATTTTGTCTGTGGAATCGGGCACCCGGTTGTATCTGGGGAGAACCTTGTTTCCTGTAGAGTTCCTCTGAAACAAACTTCGAGATACAACAAATAGCTATATTATATTTAACTTTAACTCGTTTGTTTATTGTTAATATTTGTTAATATTAGTTCTGCTAATTGGTTGAAACGGGATCTTGCATTAGCTCTCACACCAGTTCGCAACCAGGCTTTAGACGCTGCTCATATGGGGATATTTCATGATATTTTATGGGATGATGTAATTGATAGCTGATGGAAATGCATAGGATGTATAACCAACAACAATACACTGATTTTATGATATTTGGGTATACCGGTATACCCCTCAATTACAGTAATGGCTAAACTGATACGAAACATCATCAGGAACCAGAGGATCTGGATCTCTTCCCTGGGATTACCACATTTCTTAGGACGATCTTGGAGATTGTGAAAGCCCATGAAGTACTTGGGATTTCACCAGCACCTCAAATGGGGACAGGACGTGGTAAACCCAACGCTGCGTTAGCCAACTTTTTTGGGAGTTTGAATACACCTCAAACAGTACAGTAATTCATGGCAGCCAGGGTTTCCCACATTATTATTAATTTTTGGGTTTCCCTCATTACAATATGTTCTATTTTGACATAGCCATTGAACATCGCAATGTTTAATAGGTAAATCATCGACAAACAGGCCATTTTCCATAGCTATGTTAGTTTACTAGAGGGTATTTTGTTAATCCCTTCTCACTAATATTAAACACCCCTCCAGAACCCATAGTGGATGTAGGGGATGAAACCACATTTTTGGCACCATTGAGGAGGTGTTTCATATTAGGGGGATGGGATTATTTTGACTGGTTAGTTAGAAGATAGATGAAAATAGGTAAATCATCCACAAGCAGGCCATTTTTCATACGTACCTATGTTACCCTCTGGTAAACTAACATAACCATGGAAAATCACCATTTTTCATGGGAAAACATGGAAAACTCACTATAAATGGTCCACTTTCATCAATTTTCCATAGCTATGTTAGTCTACTAGAGGCTATCTGTTATTTTGAAAACGTTCGTTGACTACAGCGGGGCCAGGCACTTCGTGTTTTGACAAACACGGGATTCATCGGTCAGCCCCGAAGAGAAGCGGGAAAAAAAAACGCAAAGCGCGGAGAGCTGCGGCGGAATCAGAAAGCCATGAGGTTTACCCTCCAGTAGACATAGCTGTGGAAAATGGACCATTTATAGATATGTATATATAGATATTTATAGATTATTTGTCTACTTTTTTATCTGATTTTCAATAGCTATCTTAAATTACCGGAGAGTATCCAGAGAGTATGTTTTGCGAAAATCTATAGTTGATGTATTGATGCATGTGTGATACGATACATATTTTGTTATTAATATGGGTAGCTTCTGTATGTTTATGCAAGAATAGAATCATGTGACCAATGATATCCTATCCAAATGGAAGCCCCAGCAAGTATTTGGGGGTTTCCATAGTCATGGGGATACCCAAAAATGGATGGTTTATAAGGGACAATCCTATGGAAAGGGTCTTGAAAAAAAAAGGCACAACGATGGGAATGTTTTTTTGCCTGACAGAAGCACAACGGTGAACATGATACCAAAGTTGTTCCAATTTGGATGAAGGTTGTTGAAGGATGGTTCGAAGCGTCACGACAGCCATGCAGGCTTCAAAGAGGTTATTCGGTCAACATGGACCATTAGCTGACTTTCTCAGCCAGATTCCACTAGGGTGAATGGCGCTGTAAGGTCAACGAATGATTTGACGTGTGTCAGATTGCAAGAATCAACTGAAGAGTCTAGTCTGTTGTCTTTTTTCATTGACAACATGCAATGACCCCCAACAGTCACAGTGGGCATGAAATATAGGTCAAACATTCCAGACACATTCAGACTCCAACGACTCGGTTGATTTGTGTCGCTTTGTGTCGACATGGCAGAGGCCAGAAAAGTCGGGTGATGTTTGGGGGATGTGATCCACCATTTTTTGTTTTTGAGCCATTTCCGAAAAACACCAATTGGAGATTTCCGAAGTCATGGAGGTACCCCCAAATCATCCAAGTCATTAGACCATGACTTACAGTAGTATTGAAACAACCATGGTGACTTGGGGATCCACCATTTTAAGAACCCCCAATTTGATGAGTTTTTCCGTGCGATTTGGGAAGAACCTGGGCTGAGGGGCTTTGAGAAGTTTTCTTGGATGAAATGTATTTCCTGAAGAAGGTTTGGCCTTGAAAACTTTCGAGGGCACGGCCTGCTTCAAAAGGACTCAAAGAAAGAAGTTGATCAAATTTCGACCATCAAATTTGCACAAGTCCAATGCAAAGAGAAGACTTAGTGGTCTAGTCATGTCTAGTCTGTCTGTCTAGTATGTGAGAGTAACACAAAAACTGAATGTACAACCATTTGTTATTGCGATGATAATATAGGATTCCCATGAATTAGCTAGATAGTTTTTCTATGTGTTTCTTGTATTTAGACCCTCCAAATAATTACCCCAAAGAAATGGTAAACATACATAGTAATTATGGGGTTAAAACATGTTAAAACACAATTTTGAAGGGCATACTTTTTGTAACCAACCAGCATGAACTATTTGCCATTGCGATAATATAGGATTCCCTATCAGATAACCTTTCTTAATCAAACAGCATGTGCCCAGTGCCAAACAAATGGGTTGTATAATGAGATTGATTGTTTCAATATAATGAACATCATATCTCTATTATATGATATATATATATATATTATATAACAATATTTCTCCTATATCTCAATTGGGGGCTTCTTAAGTCATGGTGGATCCTCAAGTCACCATGGTTGCTTCAACAAGAGAAAGTCATGGTCATCCATGATGACTGGATGATTTGGGAATACCCCCATGACAAAACGGACACCTCCATATAAATCCCATCAAACTGCGGTTTTGGACTATATTCAATCTCATCATATTTCCATGATATTTCCATGATATTCCCATAAATAAACAATATACAGGATGGTGCTCCCCAGTTATGTTTGTTGGTTTATTTTCCCACCATCGTTCGTTATATCTACCATAAACCATCGTTTTTTCAGCCACGGGGGCTCAGCTCGGAGGAGAAGCTGCGAGGCTGGGACTTTTGGAAGTCCATTGGCTCACCGAAATATGTCTGTGCACCCATGGTGGATCAGTTCCTCGAACGCAGCGGAGCGCAGCGGAGCTATTGTAGCCTCTGGTGAACATAGCTATGATATGGTGACTTTAATGGCTTTTGATGGTGAAAATCGGAATTCCATGAATTCCATGGGATCTTTGATCTTTCATGGGATTTCCTGGGATATACCTTCTGGTAATGACTAACAGTTTGGCTGGAAAATCATCATGTTTAAGTTCGGTAAATCAACGAACTAAAACTATAAATAGGTAAATCAACTTGAACTAAATCACCATTTTTCATAGGTAAATCAACGAACTATAAATGGGCCATTTTCAACGGCTATTTTGACAAAAAACCAGGTTGGGTACTTGGATTTGATGAGTCGATGAATGGCTTGGCTTAGCAATTCCAATTTTGGGAAATCCACGTTTGAACTGGGGAATCTATAAGCAATGTAGTGGTTAATAGTGGTTAATAGTGGTTAATAGTGGTTAATAGTGGTTAATAGTGGTTAATGATGGTTAATGATGGTTAATGAGATACCAAATATTTTATATACCCTCTGGTTATGACATGTTATGACTATCCCTGGTAAACTAATGGTGTTTTATGGTGACTTAATAGGAATTAATGGGATCTAATGGGATATAGTTGGGAATATACCCTCTGGTTATGACTAACAGTTTGCCATGGTATAGATGGCCCATAGAAATAGATGGTTTACCTAGCTATAAAATGGTGGATCTTTCCATGGCTATGTTAAATAACCAGAGGGTGTATGTATATATATATTATATTCAGGTTCCTTAAGGTTCCTTATGGTTCCTTATGGTTCCGATTTTGGTTCCTTAAGCAAATCCAAGATGATCATTAACCATTAATGATTGGGGGTGGTTTAGTATGGCTTTACTCACCATTACAATTCCCACTATTATAGCTATCATAGTCCCATTTAGCTATTTATCTTAGTAAAGCAATATCATAAACCAGCCATATTTTGATGGTTAGCAACACACCCATGAACATGGTAAAATCTGGATGGTGGATCCTATTGCTTTACTGACATGACCAGTTTTGCGGTCGAAGAGTGCGAGAGTTTCAAAGGGAGTTGTTTTCGGAAACAATTGGTGGAACAATTGGTGGAACAATGGTGGTTAATGGTGGTTAATGATGGTTAATGATGGTCAATGATGGTTAATGATGGTTAATGATGGTTATTGAGATACCAAATATTTTATATACCCTCTGGACAATGCTGGGAATTCAATTAGTCTTTTTCTGGATTTCTGAAGGGAGATGAGACTTGCTTGAGTTTTTTGGAGTGCTTTTCGGAAACAAGTAGGATACCAGCAAGAATGCGAATATAATGAGATTTAACCAACAAGAAACCATAAGAATGGGAGATATCCAACGCTTTAATAGAGGGGAGAGTTGGATGTTTTTGATGTCTATCGTGGATTTCAGAGGTTTTTTTACAGGTTTGTTCTGGTTCTTTACCGTTCTTTGATGCATCTGGTTATTTTGCCAAGACAATAACAATACTTAGATAGGTTACATAGGTGCTGCGGTATAGCCCCATGATCTCACTTGCAACTTGGAACGAAAAATCATGAGCCTGAAATGAAGTGCGTAAGCATGCAACAATGGAGGCAACCAAGAACATGTGGGGAGGTATCCGAGCAAAGTGGGCAATTAAATGTTCGTTCACACAACAATGCCTTTTCTTGCAAATCAACCAGCAACAAAAAAGCACTTGGATGTGCATCCCAGTTAGTGGTTTATAACTCCCCAAAACTGTCGATATTCCATCAATCTGTTGTCATTTTCTCCTATGAAATTCTATATTCTTACCATATTTAGTATATTTTTATTTAAGGTTGGATTTCCATCCATTGAACCCTCCTATTCCGACGTCAAAACTGCGCTGTCGATTCGCTGTCGATCCAAGGTCAGAGCTGGCCTTCCGCATGCTTTGTCGTCGGTGGTGGCCCGAGATGGGATGATGAAGCGTGGTCCAAAGGTGATGTGAATGTTGGCTGAACAAAAAGCCCATGAATACTAGCTATATCTACCATAAACCATAGTATAAACCATAGTTGAGCTACGTAACTTAAAGCAACGTTGCCATCTGGGGGGCGGTTGTTTAGAGGGGCTGAGATGTATAGAGATGTATAGTGATGTATAGTGATGTATAGTGATGTATAGAGATGTAGAGGACGTTTGTAGATTCTGTCGATTTTGTTGTTTTCCTTGCAGCAAGAACAAACCCAAGAACGAGTAGTACAGCTGACATTTTTCCCGAGACCTTGGGATCTATGCATCATGGTGTGATGTCAATCCTTTCGTTGAAACAGACGCTAACAAAATACTCTCTCTATAGACGGGTGATCTCAAAAAAGGCAAGGCTGGGATGTTTTAAAAAAACATGCGCTACCCTCTGGTAATTTAACATAGCCATTGAAAATGGCCCATTTAGTTCGTTGATTTACCCATTAAACATGGTGATTTTCCAGCTCGCAAACTGTTAGTTTACCAGAAGGTATATCCCAGGAAATCCCATTAGGTCCCATGGAAATTCCTATTCAGTCACCAAAAACCCATTAAAGTCACCATATCATAGCCATGTTAGTTTACCAGAGTGTAGAATATGCTACCCTTCAACGCAGGAGGGGGGTGACTAAGTCAATAATTGGGGGTGGTTTACCATGGCTTTACTCCTCATTACAATTCCCACTATTAAAGCTATTATGATCCCATTGGCTATTCGTAATAGTAAAGCAATGTCATAAGCCAGCCATATTTTGATTGATGGTCAAAAATACACCAATTAACATGGTAAAATCTGGATGGTGGATTCTATTGCTTTACTGACATGACCAGTTTTGCGGTCGAAGAGTCAGAGAGTTTCAAAGGGAGTTGTTTTCGGAAACAATTGGTGGAACATGGACAGTGCTGGGCGTTCAACATCTCTTTCTGGATTTCTGAAGGGAGTCACCATATCATAGCTTTTTGATGCTTTTTGTATGTTTACCAGAGGGTAGACTGTGCTACCCTTTCACCCTTTCAATGGGAGGAGGGGGGTGACTAAGTCAACCCTTCCGTTGATGCGAAAGCTCCACTGAAGGTATGGTACTGAGTTAGCGTACACGCCGATGCTGCACTCGCGCATGTGGGAAGCTTGCTGGGTCGTCATGGCGTGCCGTTCATAGATACATACATACATATATTGTTACATATATACACATACAATTATTTGTACATATTTGCACATGTATATATATATATACACACATACATGGAGGTTTCCTAAAATGGGGGTACCCCAAATCATCCATTTAAATTGGATTTTCCATTAGAAACCATCCAGCTATTGGGGTCACCCCCATTTTAGGAAACCTCCGTATAGTTGGAAGAACCACAGAGATGAGACATCAAACATGATGGATTTGGCACAAGTGAGAAGCAGGTGTGGAAGCAGATTATGGAATGATTTTTATGAATTGAAACTCGAAGCATTACAGTATGTAAAAAAAATCAGCGTTTCGGTATGGAGGATCAGCGGCTGGTCTCATCAGTTCACCTGGTTACATGCACAGCTCCCAAATCATGGCATGTTCTGTAAACAACAACAAGGACCACTAGTGTAGCTATCCATTGGAACCCCAGTCGGACAACGGTGGCCGATGGTGGCCGAATCATCTCACCTTCTCCCAATTTATTTGACCATCCTTGGCAGGTTCTCGACACAGCCGAAGTACCGCAAGGAGCAATTTTCCACCTGCCCGGAGGACTGAAGATTTCTGGTGGAAGTTCTCTGAAGATTGGAATCCACGGCCGTTTTTTTTTTGAACACGGCCGTATTCGGATTACATATGGGTTTGCCCAAAAATGGATTCAGGTTGCAATTTCCACTACAGAATCGTGGGACTTGGGTCCACTACAAAACTGCCAGCCAGGCTATTTTGTAAGGAATCTTGGTGTTGGAGCCCTCTATTTTGTAGCAAGGGGGTTTTTGGAGTCGTATCATGGACAGGCTGGGTTCTAGCACTGCATTTTGTAGTGACAATGTTGTCGACTCGGATCATGACCAGTGAGAAACTATAAAATGCAGTTGGAACAAATCAGCGCTTGATGGCCTTCGATTCTGTGGAGCAAAATCCTTGCTATAAAATGCACTCTCCAAATATTGGACTTCAAGGTGATCATATGAGCCCCTGTTTAGGATTCCACCCTGTTTGTAGTGAGGGCCAGTCTTAGAGCTGATGCACTTTGTATTCATTTGATTTTGGGTCTTGTCCTACCTCTTTGTAGTGCCTCGGGGTCAGGCAAGGCAAATTGATACTACAAAAACCTGACACAACACCACCCCCCAAATGCACAGCCTGATGAACATGCTGGATACTGCACCCGAACATGCAATTTTTTTGGTAGGAAACCGCTGGAAAACTTACAGTATGAAAACTGGATGATACCCCATGACGCTCCATCTGATTACTTGCATTGCTTTAATGCATCCAAATGCGGATGCGACTGTGTCACAGAACTGGTGATTCTCTGTCAAGAACTGCTCGGATCCTCTATGACCAACAGAGAACAGTGGATTTTGATAGTAGACTGGCAAATTGAAATCATTTATCTGATTAGATAGTAGACCCATTGCAATTATTTAGTAAGTTTACTGCTATCATTTACATTTAGTAGTCTATATAATCTTAACTGTATAACCTACCAGTGTCACTTGGGTCTGTATCAAGAATCGATCCTACCTGAACAGCTTAGTTTGGTACCTTGATTGGATGTGAATCCCAGTTGCTAAGTGAATAGCAAACCATATGTGCCATGGTCAAAAGACGGTCATGAATCCATGAACTGGGATTCTATATACTCATTAAGTGAGGATCCAGGATTCCCCATAGAGGTTGGACATTTCCATATATCCATTACCGTGCTAACTTGACGATGGCATATATCATCACCCAGTCGAGCAGTGTTCCACACCCCAAAATGTCGTCCCTTCATAATGGATAAATTATCCCCAAGAGTCGAAAAATTGGCGAGTTGTCCATTTTCGCCAACAGGGCTTTAGGAGAAGCCACTGCTAAGTTATGGGTCCCATACCCCCAGGTTGCCGCGGTTTTGATCGCCACTTACCCTCTGGTAAACTAACATAACTATAGAAAATCACCATTTTTCATGGGAAAATCCACTATATATGGTCATTTTTAATAGGTTTTTGTATGTTTACCAGAGGGTACCCACAGGTTGCCGCAGTTTTGATCGCCACAGAAACTGATGCCAAAAACCGAGTTCGGAGGACCGACCGGTCTTCGCACAGTTCTGTGGAGACGACCCTCAGACCGTGCTGGCAGCGGCTCGGTGATGTTTGAAAAAAGTGGGTCCAACAGGGCAATCATCGCCATGTGAGGCCCCCGTTCGATAGCTAAGATGGTGAACATAACTCCAATTTCACTATGGTTTATGGTACTTGTAACTATAGTTACTGGGGCTTATAAACCAACTTATAACTGGGGGGCCTCACATTGTAGCCATGTCTGTAGCCATACCCAACTTGGACTTAACTTACAAATTGAGGTGTGGATGAATCAAAACATATCAAAACCTTCAGTTTTTGGCCATGTTGAAATGGAGGTTTCCCATTTCATGGGGGTTACCCCCAGTCATCCATGTATATCCATGTTATTTTCGGATTTTCCATGAAATAAACCAACCAGCGTTTTTGGGGATCCCCATGACTAATATGACTATGGAAACACCCTTAATTCAATGGGAATGACTCAGGATCCAACAGATGGAGGTACGTTAGTACCATATTTCTGGCCATATTTTGCTGGGATATTCCCTTACATAGGCCTGAAAAATAGGCCTTATATATGGAATCGGTACCTCCAATCAATCGGTTCCTGACATGGCCATTGATTTTAGATGTGCTGTCCGAGTTTCCTCTGAGGCAGCAAAGCTGTTGCCTCCGGGGAGTGTTGATGCGGTCGATTTGAATTGCGGATGTCCTCAGGCGCAGGGAGGGGCATTCTGCCTGAGATTTGAAGGAAGTGCCCGAAAATGCTGTGGAAAATGACCCATTTATTGATTTACCTATCAAAGATGGTGATTGTATGTGATTGTCTAGAGTTCCGTTAGTCGTTGCCAGAGGGTATCACTTTTTAACTCGCTTTTTTCGCCTTCCATGTCCATTTTGGCGAGGTATGAACTTCGGAGGGAACAAACTCGCCAACAGGTCAGTTCAGCGACATTGATCCACAGTGCCTTTTCAGAAGTGCTACTGAGTAGGGCGACATTGATCCTCACTACGACCTCACTGGAATGATATTTAGTAGGGATAACTATCCCAAAGTAGCCCAACATTTCAGGATAGTGAAAGATTATTTTTATGTGTCCAGTGCTAAAAAACATGACTTGAAGAGTTCAACCTTACTCAACAACTCGATGTTTTAAGTTTTCTACTCTGGTGAAGCCTTCCGTACCATCTCCACCATCCCCTCTATTTTTGACCCGAAAAAACATCAAAAATCGCTGCAGGGCATTGCTCGCAAAGGGCATTATGGAGCGTACCTGCTCTCTGAGCCGGATGTGTGGGGGGCCCGAATCAAGGTTACCGGATCTGAGACAATTTCCGGATGATTTGGAGGTGCTTTCTATAGCGCCACTAAAAGTGATTTTTGGATGGTCTTAGATGGTATGTGATTATATATACACATGATATGTATATTTATACATAGATGTGTGATCTACATTATTTTCTAGTTCGGATTTATCATCGAGAACCTAGAAGATGATTACATAATGCAGATGAATGATGCTGCGTTTATCATTGATAAGTGGGTTATACAATGGTTATATACTGCATACCATACCCACTGTGATGCACATTCTCAAGTACATTGGACCCTTCTCATATACCTGATGATTACGGGCCCCTGAGGAAGCAGGGTAAGGTTCTCGCCTTTGGCGTCACCCGCTCTAAAATTACCTTGGCCTCCCATCGTTGGTACAACAATTGAATGATATTGAATAGTGCTCTTATAAATTTGAAGCTTGACAGTTTATAAACTTGGTGAATCTATGTAAATCTATGATTTTCTAAACATCCGTGTGCTCTATGCCCATCATCCGCGTGAACCAGTTGATTCATGTTGCCAAGTGCGCCCGTGCGCACGAGGATTGAGGGCATTGTCAGCACCCTGGATAAGGACGAGGGCCATAAATGGTCGTTCTGGGAGTGTGTTGGATGCATATATACCTGGATCATGGGACACTGATATTCAATGGAGAGGGAAAACCCACCATTTCATGGGATATAGTTGGGAATATACCATCTGGTTATGACTAACAGTTTGCGAGCTGGAAAATCACCATAGCTATAATTATGGGTAAATAAACTATTTCGACTGGGCCATTTTCCATGGCTATGTTAAATAACCAGAGGGTAAATATTTTACTGTAACCTTCCAGTTTGTGGGTCGAGACCTTCAAAACGACGGTCATACATGGTCATACTGGGTTCCAGTATACAGACATGTATCTGGGTTTGTCTGAAAAAGGGAGATATAATTATTATATGTGGACCCCCAAACGGCAATATTAAGAGGGAAACATGATTATCAATAGAACAAAGCGCTGGAACAGAAAGGATTACGGTGGTATCTGGTCAACTGGAAGTTTCCGGGCATCGGGCATCCCAATCACTAGGATTTTTTGTCCCGAATCCTCCCAGTGGTTGTCCAAAAAACTCCCAAGAAATACACCATGTAGTGCTGGCTTTGGCAGGGTCAAACTTCTGTAAACACTCAAGCATGGCAATGATGAACATGGCCGCTCTTTTGATGGAACTCCCCAGTTTTTGGATCGGAAATCATAGGAAAGTATAATCTTTTCATGGTGGAATTTCCAAAAACTGTAGCTTTAATGACCCTTCACCCCTTCCTGAACTTCCCTAACCAACAACTTCCATTGAACTCTTTGATGCCAGGAATTGTCGGTCCCTTCAACGGTGAAAATCCGCTTAGTCAACAATCACGAGCTGCAGGTGTCAGTGGAAGCTGGTGTGTCCGATGGTTTTTTTTGGGAACATTTCACCATGAAAAATATGCCTTTTAAGCATCAAACATATGGGGATATACTGTATAATTACTTGATAAATGATGGTTGATCGAAGATGTAGTTGGGGATCATCATAGTCCATCGCAATCCGAAAACCCATTCACCAACCATTAGAAGTTTTTCAGGGCTTTTCCAATAGGTTTTCCGTAAGATGGGGAGCTATTTGTGGATGCAGATCCTTGTTGCAATGCGATTTGTACTCTGAAAATCTAGGATTGGGCTTTCGGGTTGCGCTTTCCATGTTAAATCATATATTATATAGGTCAACAAACCATATCCCGAATCTCAAGTTTATTAAGTTTTTGCAATTGATTGTTTCTGTTGTTTTTTTGTTGCGTGCCAACATCAGATACAGTACCCCAGAAATCATATATGTTGGTTTATTCTTATTTTATAGTTTATATATATATATATAGTATATCCCATGTATATTCCCATTTATATTCCCATTAAACCTATGGACCTATGGATTTTATTCGACATTTGCTTCGTCTCCGCAGGACACCTTAAACTTGGTCTCCCGATTGGAGGTGCGCCACAAACATCTGCAAACATCAAACCTCGGACTCAACGCAGTTGTGATGATGGAACATGCTAGGAACATGTGCATGTTCACGTATACACAGATACATACATATATATATAGTATATATATATATGTAGTATATATATATAGTATATATATATATGTAGTATATATATATGATCGAGAGACCCTTAGGTACCATTTTGTTCCGGTTAATTCTGATAATTTTTAGAGCCTTTTGGATAATTGAGAGGATTTAAAGAATTGAATGAGTTAAAGCTTACTGAGATGTCAGACTTTGGCGCAAGAACCCTCATCCTGTTCTACAATTTGCTTCCACGCGATGTCGATCTACGATCGTGTTGTTTCAAATCATTCGAGCTTGGCTCCACCTGCAGGTCGGGCCCTGACTCTCTGCTACCAGCAAAAGGGTACAGTCACTGACAGAATTAAGGAAATTAGAAAAGGTTCGCGCGTCGCAGGTATCGGAAAAGGTTCGGCCCCGACAAAAAAGATCGAATCGGGGTGATGAGACCGATCAAGACTGGTCAACGTCCAAAATCAAACAAAAAAACAAAGATGAGACAAATGTCTACAAAAGCCTCTAATTCACGATGCAAATTTTCGGATACCTGGTTTAGAGTGTTTTTGCATGATTTTGGGACTAAATCCAGATTCAGTTTTTGGGATCCTTATGCTCCAAATCCTGGTTTACAGCATATTTGCATGATCCTGGGATTAAATCATAAGGGTTACCATATTCTGCACTGTAGCCATGGCAAAAAGAGTTATGGAAACATGTCAATAGAAAAGTTGTCACCCTTTCATGTAAACAAAATAATTATGGAAGAAGCACCCTCACTTGGAAAAATACGGAAATTTACCTGCAGGACACCCATGCCCCATCGCAAAAGGCTCGGTAGACGCGATGAGAGAGATTTAGATTTCTGCATTTTTTTGAGGAAAAAAGAATTATGGAAATATACGGCCCGACGCGACGCAGATTTTTACCGACCCATGCCGAACCTTTTTTTATTTCCATAATTGTGTCGGTGACCATAAATTATAACGGCCTCACCGGGAATCATGGTTAATAAGGGGAATCATCCCCAAATGGCCTTAATTCAGGTTACTGAAATATTGTAATTTACCCAGACATACACGGTATACGTGCAGATCTGCGGTTCTGTCGTGTTTTTGATATACAATGTAAAATGTAAAATAAAACCCATGAGCAAAGATTGTCTATAGATATTTACATCATACATATATATATATGTATAGCCTACGGTAGATCAACAGTAGTACTAGAAAGACCGCGTCTATGGATTGCCCTTGGGATAGTTTGGACCCTCCAGCCTACCTGCAGGCTGCTGGCGCATCTGTGCTATGCCTGCATGGTAGGACCAAGGAGCCAAGGGCAGAATGGCTGTTCAGCTGAACCATGACTGTTGCACATGGGTTGTTAGTTAGTTAAAATCATTGTTATTACCTAATAGTGGGTTGTTACTCGTACTTTATATAACAATGAAGAACAATGGCTTGTTATTTAGCCCAATAATTATATTTATACCCGTTTTGCTTCATAAAAGAGCTTTCAGTTAATACGAACTGGCAACAATAGTGGTTGATGGTTAATAGTACTGGGGAAAAAGGCCAGTAACTCAATATTCACCAATGAAACCAGATTGTATGGGGCTTATATATATATATATATCCTACCTGGTTTGTTTCTTGGTGATAATTACAAGCCACAATTCACAATTAAGAGGATATCTCTTCTCCAACCGATAGGGGTCCAAGGTGGTGGACACTCAGATGGCAAATTACAACTTTTTTTCTTTTTCCATGATACCACCATATATGTATCCATTATATATACATTTTTTTAAAAATAAATTCTATCTACATATGAAAACATCTATTAATTTCTATTAGGTATATGTATATATATATATTGTTTGTATTATTAGTTAATTAATTAGAGTATTCCCTATTGATTTGTATATTAGTTAGTTAATTAGACTATTCCCATCACTTTCCCCCGGAGACCCCGGAGGAGATGAAGGGTCAATTCACCGGGCCCGCGGACTGGGCTCCGGACCTCAGATGGTCGGATGGTGCCGGGGAATGAGTCGAATCGATGGGAAATATGCACATATAGTACTTGTAGCTGGTATGCAAATAGTATAAAAAGATAGCTGAGAATAGAGATGACATACATATATATATATATATACATATATATATATATATTATATTATATATATATATGTATGTATATGTATATGTATATGTATGTATATATAGATATGTATATGTACATGTATATGTACATATATATATAAATATGTAAATAGAAGTGTACTTATATGTAAATA
>Ga0126342_10005087_pt1:0-15000 | contig 22774 bp, 10 predicted proteins | sample Cyp1metagenome_FD_92528 | JGI IMG/M metagenome (GOLD analysis project Ga0126342, IMG submission 92528) | Coral microbial communities from Lord Howe Island, Old Settlement Bay, Australia - Cyphastrea 1 metagenome | ecosystem: Host-associated > Invertebrates > Cnidaria > Coral ...
TATATAATGTATGCATAATGTATATATAATGTATGTATAAGTATAATGTATATATATAATATATAATGTATATATAATGTATATATAATATATAATGTATATATAATGTATATATATATATATTATAATTAATGTATATACAAATATATATAATACACATACATAATGTATATAATGTATATAATGTATATATCTATATAATGTATATAATATATATATATATAATGTATGTATATATATAATGTATGTATATATAATGTAGATATATAATGTTTGTATAATATATATATATATAATGTATGTATAATGTGTATAATATGTATAGATTTTGTATGATAATTGACTTGGGGGTGGCTTCTAAGGCCGTGGCTTCTCGGTGAACATCTTGTTCAGCTCCCGCACCTCGCTGCCGAAAAGCACATGGGGATGGGGCAAAAGCTATGAACCATGTGGGGAAGAACATGGAACAACCATCCATTAGTTATCTCAGTTATCCCTCAGTTATCCATGAACCATCTTAAGTTAACCATCCATTAACCATCCATTATCCATCCATTAACCATCCATTATCTGGTTGGTGGTGTCAACCCCTCTGAAAAATATTACGCTTTATTCCGCTTTATTGACGAGCAACTGGGCAGCAAAGCGACCCAATCGCCCAACCTCTTTGCCTGCACTACCCGGTCGTTGCCGGCGTGATCAGCTGTATGTCAGCTGCACATGCTGCTTGCCGATGCAGCTGAGCAAAAACCGCTGCGTCACAAGCGGCCAGTTTTTCGGGGGGCATTCTCAATCTGTAACACACAACCCAATGAGAAATGGAAACAGCCTTAGGTCGGGTCAATTTCTGGGGAATCTTGACATGATGACAACCAAGGTAATGCTTCCACATCAACAAAAAGGCTTTGATTCGGTGCCCCCACGGCAAACGGCCCAACTCTGGAACATTTTGCTCTTGGTCGTACCAACGTTTGCGGTAGACCCAAGGCCCAAAATATTGGGTAGTCTGGAAAAAATCCCAAAACAACTGCAGTCCACTGATCATTTCCAAGGGTGCACTCCCTTCCAGGTATGCTGTGCCAACTTGGTGCCACCAGCTGTGAATCATGCGTGCATTGACTTCGCCATACCGACGCACCATGTTGTCTTGAAATTCCCAGCTAGATGGTGCCACCGGCATTGGTGCCAGTGACTGAGGACCTGCTCGGGGTGCTGGTTGTGGAACTTTGCCTTGTTGCTGCTCCGCCAAATGAGCTTTCCTCCCCGACTGCAGCAAAACCAGCAAAATGGCCTGATGAAGTTGTCTATGCTGCGTCAATGCCGCAGCTAGTCCTCGCCAAAGTTCCCAAAAAACAGCTTCCCGAGTTTCATTGATGTGAGCAGCGGCTTGATCAACCAACGCATTATGCCAAAAAGCCCAGTCTTCCAATGGTGAGGTCGCCTCATTGAGGCTACAGTGTGAAACCACCTTGATCAGCTGCACCTGGTCCGCTGACCAATCCTCAAAAAGCCCCTGTATTTTCAGCCATAAGTCAGAGTGAGCACGGTTAATCCGGACTGGTCGCCCATTCATCACCTTTTTCAAACCACGCAAAACTCCCAAGCAGTCAGTCCAAATGCGCACTGACACTCCGCGTTCTTTCGCCCACCGCAACGCATAGAAAACTGCTGTCAATTCCGCCCTGAACGGTGTTTGGCACAGTCCTTGCACGTGCCCCCCCATGAGAACATGGCTGTTACGACTTCCTGTTTCTGCAAGTGTAATGGCCCATGCTGCATAACGCAAGCGGGGTTCCCGTGGATTGGCTGCTGTACCATCAACAAAAAGATCTACCTTATGGGAGAGTTCTGACTGGCTTTGGCTTAGGGGGGACAAGCATGAAAAACCATGATCCCGCACCAACCAATTGGCAAACAGTTCCCACTCAGGCAAGATGACGGCCCAACCATGACATGACAAACACCGAGGAAGGAGAGGGATGAGCGCCAATTGCCTCTGGTCAAGGTGAGTGCGGCAGTCAGCAAAGAAGGGACAATTCCAAGCCCTATGGTAAAATCCATCCTTATGACCGCACCAAGGGCACAAACCATCAGCATCAGCCTGAAAATGAGCCCTGCCATTCTGAGTGTAAAGGGTCCCATCCAGGTGACATCGCAAGTATACCTGGTCTGCTGTGCCAAAACGTTCCAGCATGGATTGCACTGCTTGCAAGTCAGCCATCTCAATGCCTTGGAAGGAGTCCCGGTGTGCAACCTCAGAACCTAAGACATGCCCCCATGACAAGCGAACCCGCAGAGCCAACTCATCCCATCCAAGTTGTGTCAAACTGAAGACCCCATACCGATCTTGCACCAAACCATTTGTGGCTACCGCCCACCCAAGTCTGTTCAGCCGAGCCATGAGGACAGCTGTGGGCCCATTGGAAGGCAAGTCCATGTCTGAGTCCTTGGCAGCAAACAACGCCAGCATGGCATCCACCTTTTCAAACCCCCCAAGTTCCCGAGCATCACGCAATGTCTGCAAAACCGTCCATGCTTCTGGATCTGTTTCCAACTTGGTGGTTGCCAAATGCAACACTGGATTGGCCCCTTTCCGTTCTGCCTGGATGGCTCGCATGACCCCAGTCCTCAGTTGTTTGTAGTGAGAGGCTCCCAAGTGGACGACTGAAATTCCATGCAATGCTTTTGGCCACGCTAGCATGCGGACAGCATGTAATTTGGTCCGATAGGGAGACAAACTGGCCCGCAGCTTAACCCAAACCAATGGCATGGCTTCAAGTCGGGCACGCAAGTTGGAATTCCAGGAGTGTCTGGAGAAATTCTGGTGGGCACCTAGGTTCCTTGCCGCAAGAGTGACCTGGAGACTCTGTTGCCGAAAAGCTTGCCTTGCTGTGGTCTGTGTGCTCCATACCTTTGTCTTATGAAAGTCCAATTCCAAATCCAGAGCCGTTGTAAAATCCAATACGGCTTGCCACACCCCATGGAACTGCTCTTGGAACGGAAAGAGAACCCCCCAATCATCTATGAAAGCATGCAGACCAATGCCAGGCTGGGCAGCCTGCAACCACAAATCCAGAACCCAATCTATGATAACCATGCCAAACACCGAAAGTGCACACCCTTCAGGCAGCCCGCACACTGAGGCGATTGGCTCCCCTGTGGATCGCCGTGCCTTGAATCGGCGTGTTTGACCAGACACAAAAGCCACCCACGCACGCAAGACCCCCGTGGGAAAACCCAGGACCCGAAGTGCACACCAGAGAGGATATCTGGGTATCGCATTGAAACACTTCCGAATGTCCATCAAAATTCCGTGGAGGGGCAAGCGATCAATCAGAGCTGATTCCAAAAACTGGGCGGTTGAGTACCAGACAGATCTGGCTTGACGAGCTGGAAGACCACCTTGGACACTTTGGGGAACCAAACCAGACAGGACCTGCAAAGCTTCTTTGGCTCGGGCCGATGACCAAACTCTATAGAGCAAGCTATACACTGTAACTGGCCTATACTCATCTACCGTTTGCGCATTGGCTGACTTGGCAAGACTGGCTACAAACCCACATGCAACCTGAGAGGGCCAAAACGCTCCTCCTTCCACTGCTTCATAAACGCCTACCATGGCCTGCTGGCCAGCTTGGGGCAAACTGGCTAGATCTGGCTGTGACACTCCATCGGGCCCCTTTGCCGCTCTAACCCGTTTTTGGTTCACCAACTCAGCAAAAAGTTCAGGAGTCCAGGAAAACTGAGGCCATTGCACGCAAGGAAGAACTCTCTCCATGAAGCCACAGATTTGATCCCACTGCCCTGGAACAACGTGTGCATGCTTATTCCAACGTGGCTCCCATGCTTGTTTGAAGCGCTGCAGGATAGCTTCATCTGTCATGACGACATGCTCTTGAGTCATGACCTGCCCGGCTTCAAGTCCATCCACCGACTCCAACCAAACCTGGTCATGCTCATGAGCGATCACCTCCCTTGCATGCCCTTGGACCACCACTGGCAACCCTGGCAACAAAACTGTTGGACGACACAAGACCAAGGAGCAGTCTTCAGGACGTACTTCTTCAATCCCCACTTCAACCCTGTCAATCAAGGTATCGACAACTGGAGGCGGCTCAGCTTTGCAGTCTTGAAAAACCACATTCATGTCAGCCATTCTGCGTTGCTTTCCATAGTGGTAACGTTTCTGTGCAAGTTGAGCTTCATATTGCTTGACAAAACTGTGGAAACCCTCAAACATACGCAAGACAAACTCATAGGAAGGCAAAAAGTAAGGCAACTCGGGGGTAGCAGGTGCAGCGAGTCCAAGTCCAAGTCCATGCTGCTCCCACCAAACCACAAAACCCCCCGGAAAACCTACTGCAGTGCGGATGGCCCGCCATGTGTCTTGCGCATTAGCTCTTGCATGCCATGTGTCTAAACCCTTGGCCAGTAGTTGCGTCAAAGCCTGCAACCTCCTCAGTTGTTTGAAAAACCGGGCATGCTGAAGGCCAATGCCAAAAAAGCTTGGTTGTATTTCACCTTGTCGGGCTGATTTGATGGGAGCCCCTTGCACTGTAGAACGCCTGGGTGCGAGGGTCTGAGCTCTCCCACATTGAGCACGGGAAACAAAACAACCTCTTTGTGCCTGAATGCACTTGGCACCTGATTCCAGTTGACTCCACACTTTAGCATAGGCCATGGTTGGGTCATCCCTGCCATCAAAATCCAAGTGGCAAGTCCATTGTTGTGGCCATGGAAAAGGCATGGGTTGCGCCCAGACCTGACTGACTTGGTCCATACCTTGCTGCAAAAAGGTTGTTTCCACCGTGGCATGGTCAGCCCACTTATCCCAACAAACCTCGACCCTTTTCAGGACCCCTTGTAGTTCAGGCGAGAGCCAAATTTGATCTATGCGCTTTGCACCCCTGCCTGTGGAGCTGACTGACACTCCATGTCTCCAAGCCCAAAGGTCCTGTGCCTCCCTAAAGCCACACTCATGCAGCCTTTGCAATTGGCTGAGCTCATGTGTTGCATAGTTAAAATCCCCGCAGATGATGCGGGGACCCGTGGCTTGGAAACCCACCCTTTCAACCAGTTCAGCCAGGTAAGTCTCTGTCTGGTACCTGGCAAATTGATGAGTGGCATTGCAGGGAACCCCATAGAGCATACCAATTGTGATCCACGAGCCACCAACCATCATACCCGCAACTTGAAACCGACCTGTCGCAAAACTATCAGGATCAAAACCATTGGGAAGTGCTCTTGACGGGAACTGAGACACAAGCAAGACCCCAGAATGTGTACCTGCCTGTCCATGCTTTCTGACGGGACAGGGTGCTCCTGGAACCAGGTACTTCCATTTGGTTTGCAAGCAACCCATACCCTTCTTGAACATGCTGAACCCTTGCTTGGAAAGCTGCGTTTCCGAAAAAACCCATGCTTGACCATCCTGATGGGCCACCTGATCTACCTTTGAGTTTAAGCCTGAAGGGTTGGCAATTCCAAAAGTCCATGTGGTTTGCTCCATGTTTGGGCCAGGATGGGCCGCTCCACCAATACGCCCTAATCCACCCCATAAAAGAATCCACAACAGCCAACGGAAACCCCCTCGGCAATGCATAGCTGACCACCTGTGACCTGGCAGTGCTTTCTTGGTGACACCTGCCCCTGGCCAATCCAAGCAACTCCTCAAGCTGACCTGACAACCCGAGTAGGCCGAGAAGACCAAGGACCACAAAATTGCAAAAATGTGACAAAATGTCAAAAACCACGACCCGGTACCCTTCTGGTCATCACCTTTCTGAAGCCAATGCAAGTCTGAGCTCACTGACCTCTGCTCACTGCTGTTAGCACCTGCATGGCTACCCTCTGCAAATCCCAGCTGGGCATGATCCTCCCCCGCAAAAATCCACAAGCTCCACCGAGAGTGGCCGGCAATCCAAAAGGCCAAGCACCTGAGAGCGACACCCGCTAGTTTCACCCCCCAACTTCTTTCAGCTCTGAAAGCCATGAGCCAGAGCCAAAAATAGCCCACTGACTGCTGCCCCCCATTGTAAGCACCTACCTGGCTCGCTGCTCCAAACCCTGGCTGTGTGTGGCACTCCCCCCCAATAGTCCAAAGACCCCACAGAGAGTGGCCGGCAATCCAAAAGGCCAAGAGCCTAGGAGCAAATCCAGCGAGGCTCATCCCCAAAAAACCCAACACCAGCAAACTCCAAAACACGGCACTGTGACTGCCTGCGTGTGTTACCCAATCACCTTTGGCAGTCGAAAAAGTGACTGGGCCCCTTCATTCCTGCCTTGCACGCTTCGACAGCAGGCTTTCGAACTGAGTCATCTGCTTCTGGAACATGCTGTCCAGCATAGACTGCTGGTGCACTACCTGCTGCCTAAATTGCTCTTGAAAGCTGTCTTGGAAACCCTGGATTTGGCCTGCCTGGGCCTGGATGGCCGCATCAAAATGCTGGTGCTGCTGCTGCATTTGGTGGTGTACTTCCTGGATCTGCTTCGTGTGCTCAGTGTGTTGCTGTTGCATGGTGAGCCCAAGCTGCTGTGTGTGCTGTTGCAACCCTTGCATTTGTTGTTCCAGCTTCACCACACGATCCTGCTGATCAGAATCCGGGTCAACCTCCATGTTTTTGGATGGCATCTGAGCAAGGACTGCTGCAACCACTCGTTGCTCCATGTCCTCAATGGGATTGCCTATCTGCACGGGCACTGGACCAGGCTTGGCCACTTTGGAAGCTGCCCACGGGTCATTGATTTGCAACTGATCAACCTCACTCTCCTTGGTGACCATGGCAACTGTTGCGGCTGAGGCAAGCACCTTGGGCACCACTGGCAAGCTGCTCGGTGGTGCACTCTCCTGGGTGACCACCACATCACCATGCTGCATTTGAAGGACCTTTGACGGTGGCACATCAACCGCATGAACTCGAAACATCAAACCCTGGACATGATCATGAGTACCCACTGGCTGGACAGGCCTGGCCACCCATCCGCAAGTTGCCAGTGCATGTGCAACTGAAGCTTTCAGTGTGCCAAAAGGAAAAGGACCCACCAAATAAGATGACTTGCTACCTGACGGCAGGTAGATTTGCCCTGGCTTCACCTTGGCATACACCTGTGCTGCATCGCCAACTCGACATCGCAGACCCAACTTGTTGCCCATACGAGCCAAACCACAGACAGCAGACAACGACTGGCGCAGCATCATCAGCTGTGTCACATCAGACTTTGGCATCCAAATGACCTGAAATTGGTCTGAAGGTTTCTTACCGTCCAGCGATCTGGGTTCCAAAAAGACCCCTGCAAAGCCACTGAAAGCTTGGACCTGCTGCTGAAGCACCTCTGGGAGCCTCAAGTGAACGCCAAAAATCTCAGCTTGGTCAGACGGACAATACTGAAAATTCAGTTTCATCCACTGCTTACCCCATGCTTCCAAGACCGGCGACTGGACAGGACATTGTAAGGTTTGGTGCCATGCTTCACAACCTGGGCATTCATCATCCTCGCATTGCTGCAAGGGGCTGACCTTGCTGAAAATGTGCTTCATTGGATGGGCGCAAACTTGACTCCAGGAATCATCGGTCAGATCCCTATAAACCATGGCTTTGACAACACACGTGGCAACCGCTTGAATCTCACACCCACCCTTGGGGGGTGCTCTGGTGACCCTCTGAGCTCCAAGTTGGTAGAGAAGTCCATCAACCAACAATGGCTCCGCATTGGCTGTGCACAACAAAGGAAGGCGGACAGAAGTGACTTCCAACGTGGTGGTAACTGGCACAGTGCTGTCAACCACAAACAATCCAAGAGCTCCAGCGGACATACAGTTGTTGGCTTTGAGGTATGGCTCTGCCATGACTTGGCTCAGCAACACAACCCCTGACACCTGAGGTCCAATACCAGCCAAAGCAATTTGAGACAATGCTTGTCCCTGTGAATCCTGGAAAAGTCCATGCTCCAGGCGCAACAAGGATGGGTCCAATCGGTGTTGCATTGATCGGCCCTTTCCCTGCCCTTTGGTCTTTTTCTGCCTTTTATTGCCAACCTGATAGGTACCTCCCCGCCTTTCAATGGAACGCTGCAACTCTGACGGCTTGATCAGGACAAGTGGTGGTCTCTGTTGATTGGCAAGCCATTTGAGCTCCCTCCACACATTTGTAACCTGCATGGCTGCACCTACCGCTTCCTCACCCAGGTGATGGATGACATCCTTGGCTCTGGACAAGGCTTCACTGGAATCCACTCCATGTTCACTGAGGACAGCGGCCAACTGGTCCACAACAGAAAGTCCAAGTGCTGCCAACTGAGGTCGCAGACAACTCTCACCCAACCCGGCCACAAAGGCACGCCGCAAGTCACACGCTTGTTCTTCCACTTGCAACATCGATCCAGGGAAAGCATCTCCCCACAACAGGTGACGGGTGAAAAGCAAAACCAGCGCTCCACAGTGACCCCCTTGGACAAAAGGCACCAGTTTATTGTTCCACAACCCTGCAACCCCCCGACGGTCGCCAACGCTGGTGGCCAAGCCCTCAAAGGTAGCAACATGAGCCGGAACCACCCCACATGTGAACAACATGACAACGTCATGATCCATCCGCCAGACAAGTGGGTACCAATGGCTGTCAATCATGGTGGCCGTAATGACAGTTGCAACCGACCCTAGGGCCGCACAGAGCTGATTCCACGTAGGCCCATCGGAAGACACAGTCAACCCAGTGATGAGCAAAGGATCCCAAACCTGAACAAACTGGTCCCGGTCAGTCTGGCTTGCAATGTCATGCAGTCCTGCCAACAATTCATCATCACCCCAAACTGGCCCTTGGAGACTTAAAATGGCCTCACGTTCAATTTTTGGCATCTGGGAATTTCTACGGGTGGCCAGCTGGGTGAACGAGGACACCGCATAGACAGTCCAATCCCTACCTGGTTCTTCATGACAGTGAGCCAAGACATCCATCGGAGACAAGCAACAAGGGACAGTAGGTTCAGAAACCGGACCAACGGCAAAACCCTTGGGGGCAATTCCAATTTCTGCATCATGCACCAGGGGGCTAGTCAAATCCAAAGGCTGAGCACTCGACCAAAGTACAAGTTCTGCTGCAGTGCCTGTCAAAATCTGTTCAGCCTCCAGCAACTGCTGACCGGTGGTACCTGCTGCACACGCAATTTCAATTGGTGTTGTATTCTCAGTCAACCACCTGATGCGGACACTCAGTGGGGGCAACACCTCTTCAATGGGATCTTCTGGCTCTGCAGTGACTGGCACCGTTGGTGGAATGGGTTCAGGCCACCATCTTCGACATGTTTGCACTAGTTCATGCATGTACCCTTTCAGGACCTGCTCAGGAGCACAGACTGGTGAGTTACCATAGAAAACATCCATGTGACGCTTGATTTGACAGAGAACCCAAAGACCAATCATGGGAGACACAGCTTGGCCAATACCTGCCATCGCCAACCTCAGATTGTGGCCAACATCTTCCCCTGGAATTCCACCCATCAGTGCCCACATTTCCTGGGGATGCAAGTACCGGCAGTGCTGCATCACTTGGTTCATGTGTACCTGTGTTGTTTCAAGCGGGATCAGGACACCAAACAAACCCCTGGCTTTGAGACGTTGTTCAGACAAAGGACCACGGCACCCACACGCACATGCATACAACTGGTTTCCTGCCGAGTGCAACAAAGTGGGACATGCTTCATCCGGACACAAAAACAAGCTGTCAATGCCACCTGCAGCATATGCATAGAACTTTGAAAGCTCATACAGGTTCAAGTCAATCTGAGCATGATCTGTGTCCGGCCAATTTCTGATGCCAGGCATAACATCTCTCACCCGGCGAAATTGATCATTGACTGGAAAGTCCTGAAGTTCACACAGACCCAGCAGCGGTGCAGTAAGAACACAGAACCATCTGGCACGCCTGGTACACCAACCGTTCTGAAGGCTGATCACTTGTTGAGAGATACGGTAACCAGTGGTCAGTGCAAACTGACGCAGCACCTGTTGCACCTCAACATCACCTTGAATCTCTGGCACACATTCCAACACCACTATGGTGCATTGCAAAGTCCATGCAAGGCTCAATGCACGAGGCAAAGATGCTGAACGGTCGTCAGCCATCCCCTTTCGATCCCCCAATTGGGAGTGTGGTTGACAAGCCACTCCTGCCAACATGGTAGCAAAGAACCCCCCTTTGGACGCCAAAGTGGACGCAACAGAGACTTCACCCAGGTCACCAACAACCAAAGGAGCCCCCGAATGAAAAGCCGCAAACAGAGGACCCCATGCTTTGTTCATGTCAACACCACAGAGCACCGTAAGTCCAGCTCTGGCAGCTTCCTTGGAGAAACCCCCCAGGCCCGCACACACTTCAATCACCTGTTCAGTGGCCTCAACAGTGCAGTCTGGCAATGCATGAACCCAGGTGTCATGGTCAACAACCAATGTTGGAGGGGATATGCAGGTCGCCCTAAAGCCAATACCAGTCAGAACCCTGCCATTCGGGAGATCCCCTTCAATCCACAGCTTAAACCCGGGTCGGTCACTGGTGTAAACAATGTGCTTCATTCCTTTGGAACCTCTGCAGACCACTGTAAACACTAAGGGATACCTTTGTCCCAGTACCAGCTGACCTCCAAATCCAGGCAAAACCGATGACATGGCAAAAAGAAAACCGTACTAGTACAACCCTCAGGTTTCGGTTAGATCCGCCCAACCGCTGGAAGGTACCTGAGCCCGGGCTTCTGAAAAATATTAGTCGGTTGAGAAGGATTATCCCATATATTATGGAAAAATAGAAAATGTTCCAAACCACCAACCAGATTATCCATTAAATATACGTATGGTTATTCCCCAAAATGGTCAATTTTGGGGTTAACCACTACATATTGTATTTTGGGGAAGAAGCATCCATTTTGGGCAATGACCATCCATTAACCATCCTATTAGTACGATATTTTCGGGAAGAACCATCCATTATATAACCAGCTATGACTTAGGGCCCATAACCACATGGAAACTGATGGAAATTGGAAGATCATCAATAAATGCATCAAATGGCCAAATGTGAATGAAGAAACTGGTGCATCTGCCTTGATGCCATGAAGATGATGGAAGAAACATGAAGATCATCACATTGATGTCCTAGTGGCTTCTAGGCAATCAAATCACATGTTGAATGTCTGTCATTCACCAGCTCAATGCCGGGTGCCTAACAAGTTTGAACTCAAATGCCCCAAGCCAACTTAGAGTGATTAGCAAATCAATGAGAAATCCCTACTGGGACATCGCTCAGTTGCAATTGATTCTGATACTTGTGTACTACTATGGCTCAAATATGGAGTACTAGTGGAACCACAGGTTCAATCTTTACTGAACTGGTTCTCAATCCCATGTTGGAACACTTTTCTTTGAGCTATGCCCATATGATCCCATATCATGCAGTCGAAAAAGTACAGGGTACAACCCGCAGGCATCATGCTCTGCCATCCAAGCCAGAGTCAGGTCCTTAAAATAATAACCTTTAGAAATGATGGAAAAAAATTAATGTGTTATTAATACCTATCTTTTTCAGAGTATATAGGTCTCAAGTTATCTTTAAAAAAAACTCCAGAAATAATTTGATTAATTGCAGGGAGGATGGAAAAAGGCCTGGGGACCACATCCACACGAAATCGCTAAGTTAGTATTAGAAATCCAACACACCATAAGTATCCATAGTGCTCACAATGTGTGCATGGCTTTATACACAAACTTTCACATGACATTTCATACATGAACCATGGGTTTATGGTTAACTATAAACCAACATATCATTGTCTTGAACCTATGTAATTATATCAACTACTATAAGCTATAGGTTAACTATAAACCAACTATAGTGATACATATATTTTATACACCATTCACATCACATTTAACGAACAACCGGGGACCGGGTAGCCCGCCCCCGCCCTCGTCTGCTTTCAGCGAGTGACGCGTTGGTTGCTCTCAAGGATCACCTCCCTGAGACGCGTCTCTAAGTCTTTGACTTCCTGAAGTCATAGCCAGGAAGGTCGTGAAAAATCATGGAGTTTTATACTAGTTATATTAGTCTTATATATATATAGAGATGGATATAGATATAGATATTACACCAATGTCAAGTTAGGGTTTTTTTCTATAGTAGTTATAACTATAAATGGTTCAAACGAACATATAAAGGGTGTCAAGTTAGGATTATTAAACCGACCACTATAGGGATTAAATGCTTCATCCGGACTTGCCATTACTTATTAGTTGTAATGGGTTATTGATCAATATTACCAATGGCTACCATGAATGATGTATAACTATTAATAACTAATATATATATATATATCCCATTAGTTTACTAATGACTTGCCATTATTAGTTTGTAGCATATTCGTTTGTATTTTAAAAAAAACGGATGAACCATTTAATCCCTATAGTCAACTGGTGATATATATATATGGTATTGGTTTATGGTGTTTAAAACCAATATTATTATATAGTAGTATAAGTAATTGTTATTGTATAGCTATATAGTGATTCAAAGTTAGGCTCATTAAACCTACCACATTATGGGATTATATAACTGGTGCATCCGGACTTGCCATTAGCTGTTAGCTGTTAGTTATTAGATGTTTTTCTGGTTGGTGGTTTCAACCCCTCTGAAAAATATTGGAGTTCGTCAGTTGGGATGATTATTCAATTCCCAACTGAATGGAAAGTCATAATCCATTCATGTTCCAAACCACCAACCAGTTAGCTCTTAGTGATTAGTAATGGGTTATTGGTCAATATTACTAGTGGTTACCATATCTATAAAACCATTACCATCTGGTTATTTGTTACATAGCCATGGAAAATCACCATGCTATTGATAGGTAAACCATCTATTTCTATGGAATTACCATGAGCCTAAATACTATGCTAGTAAATCCCATAATAGCCTACCACATTATGTCAAGTTAGGCTCATTAAACCTAGTAAAATTACCATGGCTTCCATGGCGATGTTAAATAACCAGAGGGTAATAACTCATATCACCATAACTATTAATGGTCAATATTAATGGTTGCCACATATATATATATATCTCTCTCTCTCACCATATTTTTAATTGTTACCATATCTATATCACTATTAATAACTCATATCCCATTCGTTTACGAATGACGACTGCCATTCTAAAAAAACCAACGGCTTCCCGCGGCGCGGCGCGCTCGGCGCGCCCGGCTCCTGGTGGACTTCCCGCCAGGTCTTTTGCGCTGCCCTGGGCACCACTCGAAGCCGTCGGAAGCCGTTGGTCACCACTCGAACAGAGAAGAAATGAAACCCCTGGAAAATCAACAAACGGCTGGGAAAGTCTTCGAAATTCCAAGATTTTGATTGCACTTCGAAACTTTTGTTTGTTCATGTTCCAAAGGCTCAAACCTGGCGGTTTGGGAAGCTGCGCCACCAAAGGACGGTCGGTTGGTGAAAGCCTGGCGCTCTGTGCTTTTGGCAGACCTGAAGATGGGGGATTTAGCTCCAAAGAAGTCAAGTTCTGGGGATTTAAGATGACTAAACATTAAGATGACTAAACATGATTAAGCCATCAGCAACGGGGATTTCGATGGATTTCCCTGAACTAAATGAGACGTTGGAAATGGGATTGTCTGAAAATGCTGGATTTCGAACCCAACTTGTGCCCAGTTTGATGGGGGAAAATGACGCAATGCCAATGGATTGAGGGGTACTCTATTTTCAGACAAAGCCACATATGATAACATATGAAAACCGGAGCCACCAAACGGGGTTACCGGGGATCTAATCTAAGTGGAAAGATCGAGATACTTTTTTTAAGTCGATATTGGCCGGCTGAGTTTTTGACATGCTGCCCTTGATCCCAAGCATCATTTGCAGAGACGACCTATAGACGAACCAGGATTTTCAGCAAGGCCGCCATACACACTTACTGCAACAAAATCAACATAGATACTAATCAAAGATGTTGAGGATAGATCACCCAATGATGTTTGGGTCATCTCAAAGCTTGCAAAAAAAAAAACTGGTGATGGAGCCAAGTACCTCGAGAAGTTATAATCATTCACCCAAAATGTGGCGGTTTGGGGAGTAGCTAAGATCTCTACCCATCATTTCTAGTGGCTTCGTGGAAGTATTTGTTGCTTGATCTGCAACTGTTGTTGGCTCTACCTCCATTGGTTTCCCTGTTTTGATCTTAAAAAATCACCGGTATCATACGTTGTGGTCTCATCATTTCTCTGGTGAAGAAGTCTCCATTGACTTCGATGATTTTCGCGGAAAAACCTCCATTTTTAGGGGATGTTCCCAGCGGATTTTCCGACGATTTTCGCCACAACCTGGTGAGGTGCCCCCGGTGCCCCCGGGTCCTCGTTTCGGAGGGCTGCAACTATCAGAGCCACCCAAATGGCCTGGAAAAAGCGGCCCAGATCATCCCAGAGGAAAGCCCAGATTGTGATTTAACCAACCAAAATTGGGAGACCTCAAAACTGAAGTCTTCGAAAATGTCCTATGGAAAATCCGAACTTCATGAAACTTCAAAAATGGACACCCTCAGGTCTCCCAGGCACCTTCCAGCACTGACCGCCAGGTTGGGCCATGGCAGCCGAACAAGTTGCCGGAGGTTGCAGGGGATGATCGTCATAAGGGGTCAATGATCTGGTTTCACCATGTTTCACTCAGTGAAAATAGGATATTCATGGGTATTCAACATGAAACCAGAAAAAATCCTGAATGCTTAACCAGAACTATGGCAATGAAGGGATGATTGGGTTTTTTCTTGTGCCGGAAGTTGAAATAAAGGTATACAATGGTATATAATCAACCAATGGTATAATGGATATGTGATGACATTCTTAATTGACATTCATGGGAGATGATCTAAATATAGATAGATAGATAGATAGATAGATTGATTGATTGATAGATTGATAGATTGATAGATTGATAGATAGATAGATAGATTAGATAGATAG
>Ga0126342_10005087_pt1:17500-22774 | contig 22774 bp, 10 predicted proteins | sample Cyp1metagenome_FD_92528 | JGI IMG/M metagenome (GOLD analysis project Ga0126342, IMG submission 92528) | Coral microbial communities from Lord Howe Island, Old Settlement Bay, Australia - Cyphastrea 1 metagenome | ecosystem: Host-associated > Invertebrates > Cnidaria > Coral ...
TCTATCTTTTGGGTGGTTGTTATATTCTCAATATGAATAATCCCAGTTGCCTATCATGACTTGAAGTTAACAATGTTTAAGGCTTAAGGTCTATGTCCTGGTTAAGAACGGGATTCCCAGCTCATGGATTATGATCCTCCCCCGATATACACAGGGTGGTTTTTCATCACCGAACGAATGGTTAGTGGCACCACTTTTGTCGGATCATCCCGTGAATCGTAATTGGTGAACAAGACCCTAGTGATCATCGGTCCCCTATTCGCAGGCTAGAGTGTTTACAGCTGGTTTTTTTTCATCCTACAAACACTATATAACATTATATAACCAGTTGATCCTCCAAGCAGAACAAAACAAGGGCTATTGCCATCAACCAGGAAATCAGTCACCTGATTGAACCTAATTGAACACGATCTCTTCGAAGCCTAACGAAACCTCGAAAATTGGGGAAATTAAAGACTCATGTCCAAGTCCAGAACCTGAACTTAAGTCCATGAAATCAACATTGATGTTCCTCCAAAATCATCACTTCTGTCTCGATGAGGTCGCCATGGCCCAAAAATGACCGCTTTTTTTCAGGCTGGCAAGTGGTTTACGGTGGCTCCTCCGAAGACCCGAAAACATCGTAAGATGCACTAAGAGGGGCTCATGTGCATCCCATCCAGCGAAAAAGTAATTAATGATGAATGATAATGATAGTAAGGCAATAGTGAACCATCCTCAATCTTACCCATAAATGGATAATATAAACCATCAACGTATGTGTATGTGTATATATACATATATATGTGATTATACATGCGTGTGTATCATATATATATATATATGTAATATATATATATATGTAAAATAATGTATATATATATATGTAAAATAATATATATATATATGTGTGTAAAATAATATATATATATATATAATTGGCTGATAAACATGGCATTGCTTTACTAACATTACTGTACTGTACAGGAAATAAACTGATGAGCCAGGTCTGGGCTAAGCCTCCTCCCTTGGACACGCCATCCGTTGTTCCTTGCCGAGTCACCGGTTGTTGCCCTTAGTTGACGCCCGGAACCCAATCATCCCAAGCATCAACCGACCACTTTGGTTGGCTTAGAAGTGGCTGAATTCTATGGTTTGTGGTAGATAGATGTAGATAGAACGAATCAATTAATGGATGTTAATGGGGTTTATAAACCTGTAACTGGGTTTGAGGAGGGTACCAGGTCCAAGATGAACACAGCAATGCTGATTCGACAGTGACCAGAACCCTTGTCAAACAGGACCTAACCGTGTTCTACATGGCTTTTATCCGGTAAAAAATTGTCACATATCTACCGAACTACCATGAACTACCGCAGGATCCGAAAAATTGGAACCCCCAACAATTGCTGACATAAGCATGCCTACAACAATCCCGGAAAAAAAAAGTCATGAAGGTCTGTCCGCAGACAACTACCGCCACCAAAAAAAAGGCGAAGCGTCGTTGTGGCCCACAATGAATTTGTACTCGACCGCCTTGGAAGACCCAAGGGCCAAGGGTCCGAAGTTTATATGACCTGGCATGATCTGTGTATCAATTTCTTGCGAAAATTGGATGCCTTCAGCTGGTATAAAGCTGATGTATTGTGGTGTAAACTTGGTCTATGGTGGTATATTGAGTAAGTAGTCGATGGTGTAAAAAGGTTGCCCTATAGATCTGGCATCGCATCTGGCTGTAGAAATCTCAAACACATGCTGCGAGAATAGATGATCCGTTACAGATCCGGTACTGATTCTAGAGTTTTGGACCACCACGGGTCATCCCTGTCGCTAGCACATCCAGTTATACTCCATCTCCATTAGAACCGCCTTCAGGCTATCTCAAACCAAAGTCCAGAGCCCTTACTAGGCATGTTGACCCCTCAGCATATATTTGTTCACCTGACCCAACCTGCATATTGGTTTCACCTGCCCCATCTGGTGAAATCCCGCGCTGCCACAGGTCGTTATTTTGGGGAATACCCAACAATTTCATCAGTTCATCATTTTTCCATATTTATCCCTACTTTTTTACGCAGCTATATTTGGAAAAGTAGGGATGGAATCGACCATCAGTTCATCAGCTCACCATTTTTCATCCAAATTTCCATATTTATCCATATTTAACATTGCAAATTTGCATGAGTTTCATAGGATCGACCATCCCCCGCTGTTTCAGCGGCTCAAAAAGGCTCGCCGAGCGGCTTTGCGGTCGGCGGGGATCTGGATCTCAGCAACGAGAGGTCGTTGAAACGTGAGAAATACATACCTTAACTGAGGCTATCCAGATGAATAATAGTAATAGTAATATATGATCATAAATATATGAATAATAGTAATCGTAAAATAATATAGTAATATAGATATACTGATACATGAATAATAGTAGTACAAGATCATAAATGATGGTGACTATCTGACTATCATGGATTATCATGGTATTTATAAATGAGATATGTTCATACAAACTGTGGTGACAACAACCAAATAAGGATAAATAATGAATCCAATCATTTATCCAACTATCATGAGTGATCAAAACACTAGAATTACCCTCTGGCAAACTAACATAACTATGGAAAGATCCACCATTTTTAATGGGAAAACTCACTATTTCTATGGCCATGTTCAATAGCTTTTTCTATGTTTACCAGGCCGGGTATCTGGATTTTAAAAAAAAAAATCCAACGATCTTTCTTTGATTCTATCCATACCAGTTGGATCATTCGTGACGATATCCCTGGGAGATCCCGTTGGGATATCGTTCCCCAAGGGGGATGATCCCATGATCCCAGGGCCTTCACGGTCCAATAGTTGTCTTTATTCCAGGCCATGTGCACCTTTGGATGGTCAAGCGTTTAAGGCGTTTAAGGCGCGGCAAAATGCCGGCCATCCCGTATATATAAATGGGAATATCTAAATCAAACATTCCATGGCTATGCGTAAAAATTAAGTCATGTACTATATAATCTTGGTATATGTCATATGTATATATATATATTATATATATATGATAATAGGTTATTAAGGTACTATATTATATAAATAATCCGGTATTATATTAATGGGATATATCCTATATATTAATCTGGATAAAAAGAAATAAAATATAAATATATATATATACAACAAAGTAATCTAGAGGATGAATCTACTTCAATCCTGCAAATGGTCCAATCATTGTGGATTCCATTGTGGTGACGGATTACGCTAGCAAAGTTCACTACTTGCAACTCACCTGTCCTCCGGGGGAAAAACAACCCAACTTTAAGCTGCATACTTGGGATCTCGTTAAGAGAACGTGATATGATGTGGCAAATTGACTTTGAAATGGAGGTGCTAAAATGCGGGTACCCCAAATCATCCAAAATTAGATCCTGTTTTTTTTTCAAATCATGGTCTTGGGGATCCCCCATTTTAAGAAACCCCTGAGTTTTATGTTTTACGGAGCGAAAGGACTCCTCATCCACCCAACCGACCCCTCGAATTTCCGGGACAAGGCCACTGAAATTTGCACACAAGAAACTATGCATAGGGATATTTTATTTCCCTGACAGCCCACCCAGGAAATGCCTCCTACGGAAATATGGAAACATATGATCTCCCTTCCTTGTCCTAGTTGAAGAATGGATTGTTCAGTACCAATTTAAACTAAACTCGTAGAAACCAGATTCGAAATGGAAGATGGGCCACAAGATTCAGCTGTTGTCTGGCCCTGCCCTGCCCATCTTCAACAGCGCCTTTCGGGAAAAGTCCCATGCGCCCAGTTCATCTGCAGATCCAACAAGATACATCTCTTCACCTAGCTGAAGACCCCCCTTGGGGGACATAAGGGGGTGCTATCAGCCGACATCTTCGCATGGTAATGGTTGGTTGATAGGGATTGCGCAGCCACCAAGGCATAATCCCACCCCAAAGACAACCATCGCATCTTTCGAAATCCTGAAGAACCCTGGGGTTTTTGCGAAAGACTCTCACATGAACCACATAAATACCCATATAACTTAGAAGACCCCATTACGCTGGGTGGTAGGTATTATCATGGGTTCCAACAATCCCATACAATCCCCATTTCGCAAGGTGGTATAGGCCACTACAATAACCAATAACCAAGTAACAAGGATAGCAAGGCTATTTGCATGTCGGTCAACATCACGTATGTACTATAAAGAGTGGCGAGTCTGAAGTTAGTTTAAACATGTTCGCTGCAACCCCGACATTGCGCCGCGTCTGATTTCAGGTGGCTATGAAGATAAAGTTGATGTTATTACCCTAATCAACAGATTGTTCATTGGGGGTGGCGAATTTTGATCCATTGTGAAGATAAAGTTGATGTTATTACCCCAATCAGCATATTGTTCATGGGGGCTGGCGAATGTTGATCCCTCATGAAGATAAAGTTGATGTTATTACCCCAAGCAACATACTGTTCAGAGGGGTGGCGAATTTTGACACCTCGTGAATATAAAGTTGATGTTATTACCCCAGTCAACAGATTGTTCAGAGGGGGTTGCGAATTCAAATGTGATGATGACCATGATGTGATGATGATGTGATGATGGTGATGATTATGATGACAATGATGATGATGATGATGATCATCATCATCATCAGCAGCATCATCATCATGACGATTGTAAGTGTGGAGCAACGTCCGGGTTGGGGCGAACATGTTTAAACCCCATTGACTATAGATAAATGGAGCTGTCCTAAAATCGGGGTACCCCTAAATATTCCATGTCCATCGGATTTTCCATGATAAACCATCCAGCTATTGGGGTACCACCATTTCTGGAAACCCCGAAAAAAAAAAATATATATATATATACACACATACATACCATACCTTCTGGTAATTTGTTACATAGCTATTGAAAATTGCCATAGAAATAGTTGATTTACCCACTAAAAAATGTGATTTTCCAGGGCTATGTTAGTTTACCACAGGCTAAATCAGTTCGCTACTCAAATCTTGACCCTGGATGCTTCTCCGAGATGCCAAAATTCGTGGAGTACTGAATCTTAAACTCGTAGAGATCGCCTGCCGGGGGATCCGTGGTGTTCCATATATATATATATATAAAGACTCGAGAGCTCCCACTCTTTTTGGACACGGCAAGACCTGATTGGTCAAATAACATCACCTTTCACAGCTTTAAAAAAGGTCCCAAACCCCTAGGACCAGGACTGGTCTCAACTTCACCTCAAACTCAAAACACAGAACCTTCAGGTATCACACCTGCTACTCCCCCCACA
>Ga0126342_10005088_pt1 | contig 22768 bp, 17 predicted proteins | sample Cyp1metagenome_FD_92528 | JGI IMG/M metagenome (GOLD analysis project Ga0126342, IMG submission 92528) | Coral microbial communities from Lord Howe Island, Old Settlement Bay, Australia - Cyphastrea 1 metagenome | ecosystem: Host-associated > Invertebrates > Cnidaria > Coral ...
TATAATATATTTATATATATATCAATCATATATTAAATAATATATATCATATTATATATATATCATATATTATAATATATATATATATCTTTATTATATTATATTTTACATATACATATATATCTTAGATATATTATATATGTCATATAACATATATATATATATATAATATCACAAACAAATTATAGATGATTACCATATATCGTATATATATATATATATACATGTATGTATATCAAATATACATTATCATCATTAATATTATATACTATATACAATATACTATAGAGGTTATATCCCGTTTTTTGAGCTTTTTTCATGATTATACTCATTCGTAACCTCCACTGTACCAAGCATGATAGTTTGGGAAAAATCTGTGAGGATCCAAGAGGATAATGCTTGATTGGTTGCTAATGAAGTTTCCCTTGATGGCTAAATCACATCTTTCCTCGGATTAATTCTGTCAAAATTCAAGCTTTGGCTGAAACCAGAACTGCGCTTAGCAGGGAATGAGGGAATGATCCATAATAACTATTAACAATCATCCCAGCAACCCCCATTCCCATCGATTCCCTACGTTTAGCACCAGTAAGGAATGTTTGATTCTTATGTGCATCAAACATGTCTGACTGGCTGACGGTTACCCTCTGGTAATTTAACATAGCTATGGAAAATCACCATTTTTAATGGGAAAATCCACTATAAATGGTCATTTTCAATAGCTTTTTGTATGTTTACCAGAGGGTAATTCCGGATTTTAATGCTCAAATCATCTTTTCTTGTGAGATCCCGCTGATGAAAATCACCGCTCGTTGAATCCTGTGGTAAACCCAGGTTTTTACCCCATGTCCTAAACCATCCGCAATAGAAATTTAGCAAGCAGCTCTAATGGTTAGTTCATGGATCCAGCAAAAGTCATCCTGAATACTGGTCAACCTCGATTTCTATGATTTGTCTACTGCTTAGATCACTAAAAATCTGCACCTTGGAGTGCTTGAATCATAATTTTTCGTCAATCACAGCCTTTACTGGTTAGGTCACCATTTCTACTGCTTCAACCATTGCTGAAATCACCGAATAAAACTGCCTGAATCATCAGTTCTATTGCGATAAAATCACCTTTTGTTATACTCAAATCACAACTGTTTTACTGCTAAATCATCATTTCTGCTGTTTACATCACCATCCTCAGTGGTGGACTTACCATCTGGCTATTTAACATAGCCATGGAAAATCACAATTTTTAATAAATGGGCCATTTCCCATGGCTATGTTAAATAACCACAGGGTACCATTTTGTACTGCTTCAACCACGTCCCCATCCTTCGCATTGCGCGTGGCACATGCCACCGCATTCGGATCCGCATCGATGGCCACCGCAGTTACGCGGGGCAAACGCCTCCAGGACAGTAGAAAGGGTGATTTCACCAAGAAACATGTGAGATCCAGCAGAATTGGCGAAAGGATGGAAAAGGAAGATGTTCACCAGCAAAAGTAGGATTTAACATGATTTAACATGAATTACAGTAACTAACCAAAATGATGATTTCGCCAGCAAAAAAGAGAACTGAAACATAAAATAACTTTTTCAAAACTTGAATCAATGGTGACTTGAAAATCAAAAACAATGACTTGTTAAGTGTGTATTTCATTTTAGACAATTTAAGGAGATAAAGTTGGGAAACAAAATACATAGGAAATTGGAATCTAACAAACAAATCAAAGTTTATTTAATGAATGAGCAAAACATGTGAGTTGAACGCGCACAAAAAGTGATTCTACCAATTCTACCAGCAAACATGTGGATGTTTCATGGTTTTTCTCAAACACAAATAGTGATTTCAAAAGTAAAATCAGATCCTAACCATTAAATATTGGATTTTACATGACTTGAGTTTAACTCAGACATGAATACGATACAACGCTATTGTATCCTACCATCATCATTTAACGGTTTCTGGGGGCATCGCTCCACCGATGGGTTGGATGAGTCGCGAAATAGAAGAACACATATACCGCAATTGAATCCATGTGACAAAATATATAGACATATTTACAGTGACTAACACAATTTTGTGGCTTCATAATCATACATCAATATCTTGATAGCCACGCATCGTATACACATGCATAGGATCATGGCTTCTTCTTATACCCTGTGGTTAAGGAACGTGTTTGACTGGAAAATTTCAGAACATATCCCAGACATGTGGATGAAGTGAAGATTAGTAAAGCTTGCAGTGTTCCTATTCCTCTCGGTAGTTTACATATCTATGCTTGATTACCAGTTACCAGAGCCAAGTGGTCCACTAAGTGGTTTTCAAAATGCTGCTGTCCAAACAGCATGAAGTACTTTTTTAATTAACCCTTTAAGGCTCAGGAATTTGCAGTACACTCTCATCCAGGGAACCGCTGCTAGCGAAGCGGTTTCTTGCAGGGAATCTAGGGTATTGTACATGACTTCTCACAAAAATGAATGGCACCCTATAAGTGATGTCCATAGCTAGCCTTACATATCGCAAACCACTGAAAATATTGTAGAAATGAATCATGCGATGGTGCCCCCAGCCCAACATCGTTCACGGGGGCCGGCTGGTGAGGTCACTTTGCTGTCATTGGCCCAGAAATGAATTCGGATTATAGTCATAAAGAGTGAATAGGGATCATAGGGGATGTCATGAGTCATATGTATATATATATACTGTATATAGACAAGGGCCCCGCAATATAGTTGTTTTTTTCTATATTTGGAGGATCATCCCATCTAAGTGGTTAATAGCCCAAGGTATCCCAAGGTAATAAGTCCCCTAGGTCGGGTTATCCTACGTACGTACAAGTGGATTATTACCACACTAATCTGTTGTTAAGTGGGATGATCCTGCAAGTACAATGGTAGGTTAAAATTACCCAAAACACCCTCTGGATTCGGATGGTTCCCTCTGGTAATTTAACATCATTAATAAGTATATCATCAAACTAAATAGGTCACTTTTCCATGGTAAACTGTTGAATCACCGCTAAAAGTGGTTAAATCCCCCACAAAAAAAACACTTTTCTGAATGACCACTTTTATTGGTTAAAGATGAAAACAACAACAAACTTCTGAATCACCACTTTTAGTGGTTAAATCCCAATAAAAAAACACCATTTTCTGAATCGCCACTTTTAGTGGTTAAATCCAAATAAAAAAAACACAATTTTTCTGAATCACCACTTTTAGTGATTAAAAATGCAAAAACAGAAACACCATCTTCTGAATCACCACTTTTAGTGATTTTCAAAATCCACAATTTTCTGAATCACCACTTTTAGTGATTAAATATACAAAAAAAAACATTTTCTGAATCACAACTTTTAGTGATTAAATATCCAAAAAAAACACCATTTTCTGAATCACCACTTTTAGTGATTAAATATCCAATAAAAAAAACAATTTTCTGAATCACCACTTTTAGTGGTTAAATCCCAATAAAAAACACAATTTTGGTTGGTAAAATCTCATGAGATCACCATTTTTGCTGGTGAAATTACCAGAGGCGCCTCAACAGCGCGAGTGCAATGCATCCGCTCCCTGGCAGAAACGTGTCGATAGTGTGACGGTGCTTCCCCCAAGAACTATCCAACATGACCTGATTTTGTTGCCTATAATTACTAAAGTGATCTATCTACAGTAGGCGTAGATACAAATCTATGCGGTATATATATTATATATATATTAGCACTGTATTGATATATTTTAAGTTCATCGGATTGGTTCAAAGCAAACACTGCAGGTACAACATGTATTTTTGATGGGAAAATAAACATATTTTGCCGAAAACTCCCCAGCATACTCATCCTAAGTGCTTCACTCAGAAATTTTGCCACCAACTTCCCAGGCAGTCTTCGCAGGGAACCCTTTTGCCAGCAAATTTCGGCCAGCTATCTGGATCTAATGAACCAATACGAACAAAAATGAATAGATAACTCGTCCGTGTGGACATTTAAATGAATATGCATATTCGTACATATATATATAATTATATATATATAATCATATATATATATAATTATATATATATACTGGTTGGTGGTTTTAACCATCTTGAAAAATATGAGTTCGTCAATGGGAAGGATGACATCCCATATATTATGGAAAATAAAACATGTTCCAAACCACACCAACAAAATATTCATGTAAGTTAGACCTGTTAATATTATTCATCAGGATACACCTAGCGATGATCTCATCCATCCCAAACCATGGGTCCCATGGATCCCACAGTCCCCCTGAGTAGATGGTTTGTAACCAAGTAGGGTAAGTAGGGTTAGTCCACAGTTCTGACCTACGGTGATGGTAAAAAGCATCAACAAATTTAATCACCAAGTTATACAGTTCTGGCTCATTTATGAGTTAGAACTGGTTATTTCTATGGTACTATACAATCTATAAATGGGGTTTTGTTAGTACTTATAACTGGTATTTCGGGCCATAACTGTACAATTGGGCTTATAAGTCATCATCAGGATCATCCCCGATGGCATGTAGCTGGTTGATCAATAAACCTGGCTTGGTAGTTCCCCGTGGTTTTTTGGATTATGTGTTAACCTTACGATTGGCTTTTAACCCCCCGATTTTTTGAGTTGCTAACCAGCTACTAAGTGGGATGATGCTCGACATAGGTTCATGTTTTTTTTTTTTTTCCGCGGATGCCTGCTGGCTCAATTTATCTGGCTGCGCCACAACCTCTGGGTTCGGATTCTCACAGAAACTTGTTTACTCCATATTTGCTGGGTGATGTATCCGATACAATTCATGCCATGCGCACGTACATTTCCGGTGTTTGGGTGTACATGTTGGTAAACATACCATACATTGATGATCTATGTAGATAATAAATTGCAGTAGGGGGATATCACCATACATGGGACATTCTATGTATATAGAAACACGTCACTACTCAAAATTGGCGCAGTGATATCCCCAGCGCGTCGCCTGTGCCACAATCCAGCAAACGACCATCAGCAAATCCTGCGTTAAGCATCTGGAAGGTTCAATAATTTCTTTTCCACATCCAATGAATATGGTGATTTAATATGGTGCTTTGGATTATATTCTCAAGACCATGGTCAACCATTGGGAAAGCCCACAAAAAGATAATACCCTCTGGTAATTTAACATAACTATGGAAAATCACCATTTTTAATGGGAAAATCCACTATAAATGGCCATTTTCAATAGCTATGTTAAATTACCAGAGGGTATGTTGCTAGTTCATCCTGGTTCTGGGGATGTTGCATAGCAAAAACCTCAAGGATTAAACTATGGCCATGCAGGGCTCGTGCTGGCAGGGCCATGCAAAATGACGAACCGTTCACGCCTCAAACATCCATTGATTTATTGATGATGCCTTTTCAAAAATCGTGGTTTTTAATGGTTTTTACCAAGTTTTTATGTTTCTTCATGTGCCTTGTTTTCTGTTGCTCCATTTTTTTTTTGCTGGAGGCCTCTTCATCCGAATGCCTCAGCATATAGGCTTTTTCCAGTTGCTTGAAACAAGTCTTGCTTAATCGCCATTGCCATTGCCTGGCGTAAAGTAGCAATTGTGGGTTATGTTTGTGTCCTTTGATTGTAGCGGATAAACTGCAAGGAATTCGGTTCTTGACAAAACGACGGCCACGACGGAACTTGCGTACAAATTGTCCTCTCACGTGGTTACACGACGTGGTTGCACGAGCCATGCTTGAGACCAAAATTGGTAGTGAGACCCTTGTAAGCCCCAGCGCCATCGCTAATCAGCCACGTGCAGTTGCCAGCAATATCTTGGCTATGCACATTCAGAAGAGCTTTTGTCGATAGAATTCTTCCAGCACTTTCTTGTGGCGGCTTCGCCTTTGCAACAGTTTCTTTCAGTGGAAGAAGATGTAAATGAACTTTCTGGGCGCGACCTCCCGTTGCTCTTTCCACCAAACCAAAGAGCTGGATCCAAGTCAGTCCTGACAGGAAAATCATAATTTGTGCATATTGATACGTTTTTCTATTTAAAAACGCAGAGTTGCAACCGCTGTGTGAATTGAAAAAGAAAACTGGTGCCTCCTTGGCTCTTGAATTTTCTCAGCATAGTTGCATCTGCTTCGACATCACCGGAGACAGGGTTACTAGCTTGCCATGACAGTGCACCTTGTGCTTCGGGTCTTCTCAAAGCACTCACCATGCGTTTCAGAACTCCACCATTTCCAACACTAAGACGCAACATACCTGTTGGATAAATGTCTGAATTTGTACTAATTTGTTGCCCATGGTTCAAAGAGGAAAAAAACACAACATTCAGGATTGGTGACTGTGTTAAACAGTTTCCATGCTGATGGAAAGCATCACAAGACGTGCCGCACGGAAATAACAAAAAAATATACATCCATGGGCTATGATGCAGATGTTGCTGCACTGAGAATCCGTCAAAAAAGGGTCCGGTAAACCCCTGCTAGTATATAAACCTGATGATGAACATGATCATGATGATGATGATGATGATCATCATCATCATCATAATCAGCAGCAGCAGCATCATCAAATTAAGTACCCGTGTGAAGGTGCAGAGTTGTTTGCTGATGTGGATTCGAACTTATCCCATTCTTGGCAGAATGGACCATCTTGGTTGGAGCATCACTGACATTTTATCAGCCAACCAAACGATGATCAACACGGATAATCACTGGTTAATGATGGTTAATATATGGTTAATGTATGGTTATTATATGGTCAATGATGGTTAATAATAATCTGGTTGGTGATTTTAACCATCTGGAAAAATATGAGTTCGTCAATGGGAAGGATGACATCCCATATATGATGGAAAAAATGATTGAAACCACCAACCAGAATATTTTTTTTGGGTCATTAGCTGCTGATACATCAGTGGGTTGTAATTAGCAACCCAGCTTTTCCGCCTGAACTCCCATTTTCGCTGTGCTATCGTGTGATTCTGAGCTAAATTCAATTCCTTCCTAGGCAAATCCCATTTTTCTTAAATCAAAATCCTCATTGTACTGGTTCAACCCCCATCCTTCATGAGGATAGTCACTAGTCACATATGACATTTCCCGGATTAATGCCCCTTCTTTTCCTAGCTAAATCTCCTTTTCCCGCCGAATTCAGCAATATTCCTTCTTCAATCTGATGATATTCATTGGGTTCCTACTTCATCGAACTTGCTTCACAGTGAAATTGCACTCTTCTCCAATAGAATCACAACATATCACAACTGAATCGCCCTTTTTCCCCGGAATTTCTTCCAGATTCCTCCAGGCAAACACAAAGACTACGGCGATCGTTTAACGGTCTCCTTGGCAGGCGGCATGTGCCGCTTGCACGATTGGCAGCGCGGAGCGCCGGGGCACGAAAACACCTTCGGGTCATGATGTCGACGAAGGCAAATAGCTAGGGAGCTATAAGTAAGTTGGTCGAGGATTTTAAGCAACAAAAGTGTATGGATTGAAAGTTTTACTATATAATATGACTAAACTAATGATGTTAGCTAGAGTTGGTTTATAGTGTTTATAACATTTTATAACTTGGTTTATGTGGGATAAAGCAGGAGTATAACTGTAGTTCATGGGGATTTTTCAATAAACACACGAAACACTCTCACTTTAGACTTTGACCCGCTCCTTCACGGAACTTTCGTGAACATCTCCTTGCAAGTTATATAAATATGTGCTTAATAAATTGTGAAATGATGATTCATGATATCTAAGTGTCGTGAAATAAGATGTTACTTTTGCGAAGTCAAACAAAAACGAAAACTTTCGAGGGTTCAAACCGTGATATTTTTACAGTCATCGTAATTATAACATATTATAACTCCAAAAACAGGGACCTTTTTAGATCGATACCCATGGATTTATATCCATTTATCTCCAGGAATCCACACGGGAAGTGGTGATAAGTGATGAACGCTGTGGAATATAACAAGGGGAGATGAAAAACTACAGGCCCAATGTCACAATCCTTTGGACCAAACAGCAAACATGCCAAATTCATGAGTATGTCTCTGGCAAACACGAAAGGCCGTGGAATTGCAAATAAGAATTGCCAACAAATCATTGAAAACTCATCAACATTCTATTATGATCGAATAATATCGAATATGATGACCTAAGCTACACAAATAATTATCGAAATTATATGATCTAATTAAGCTACAATTTAAAAACGAAATGTTCATGAATATTCAAGATTCAATGGGCACTATGTCATCATACGTTAACGTTAACGTTTTCACCAAAACAACATCAACCCTGCGGCGACTTCTTTTCTGTTGGTCAACTGAAGGCAGCGCACCTGCGGCGGTTGGTGGTGCGGAGGGATGATGAGAGTTCGAAACAATTGAATGATAGCGACCCAAAAAATAGACTTGAACAATAAAATCCTACTATATAATATGTACTAATATCATTTAATATCATTTAATATCTATACAATGAGGTTTCTATCTTTGCAGTGTCATTTTTATTTTTTTTGGGCTTACACAGATCATTACCACCCAGGTACCACTCTCCGGGCTGCTCCAACATGCCAGATACGTTCAATGGAGGCAAATAAAGCAGCACAAAATAGCACAAATGACCAATGTGGCAGTGTGTCAAAACCTTGTACCCCTGTATATAGTTCACATCAAAATAGCTGGGATTCATGGATGTTCATCCCCCTAAAAATGGTATTAATAGGTATTGATCCATAGCCATGTACCGTAAATGACCGCGCTTCTGGCTGTGATTGGAGCAACACCCTATGTCTGTTGCTTCTATCATGTTGACCTCCGTAAGAACTGGAGGACCTCCAGTCCCAGGCCTTCAAAACATGACAACGCTGTAGCTGCAGCCTGCCATGGCTCTGTGTGTCAGGTGGTCGTTTGATCCTCAGGTCTAAATCACTAGGATTCTTTCGCCCACAACCGATAGCTAAGTTGGTTTATAATTCGAAAAACATTCAACAACTATGGTTTATGATACCTATAACTATGGTTTAATGGGGTTTATAAACCAACATTCACATCACTGGGGGGCCCCACATTGTAGGATTTTTGGTATGACGATCTTTGTTGATTCAATTCAAACGTTCAATGGTGAACCATATTTTGCTCACAACTAATCAGCTCGCTCCACAAATGTTTGATGATATAAGAGCATGTTTCAGAGTGTCAAATCACCCAGATTTCCAATTTTTTGTACTGTGCGAAACACATGTTTTGAATGGGCTAACATCCAATGATTCGTTTACAATGAATCTCGTGCCCCCGCCTTTTTCCACGGTCAAGTGAATCAAATTGTATTAAATACAGTTTTTTCATGGTTAAAACCAAATTATTGAATAACCAGTTGTTTCATGGTTAAAATCCATGCTTAAACTACTATTCTCCAATGTTGAACATTTATCACATTATCCATCATTAATGGATACTATATAACTTAATAACCACCATTCATGGATATCAAATGATATTAACCACTATTCTATAATTATCTTTCACTATTGCTAAATAATTATCTATAACTATTACTTAACATTTATGAACATATCTCAACCATGGCTATTGATTACAGTAACATGGATATTGAAATGGCTCAAAATAAAATATTAACCCCCTGTCAACTCCTGCTTTCTTTAAACCATTAAACATTAAACCACTTTTTCATGGATATCAAATGATATTAACAACTAATGATTCTATAATTATTCTATAATTATCTAATATTATCTATAATATTCTATAATTATTTAACATTTATTAACCACCATTAATGGCTATTATATAAATGTTATTAACCACTATTCTCCAATTATTAATTAACATTTATATAACCTTATTAACACCTAATTTCAAGTAATCCATTCAAGAATGGATGATATTAACCACCATTCATGGATTATTAACATATCTCAACCACGGCCTTCACCACACGTTGCATCCGCTCCGCATCGCCCGTGGGATCCAAGGCGGTATCAGCGCCCGCCAAGCGATGCCTAAATCCCGCAAGTTACCCATGAAAAACGGGTGATTTCATGGGAAAATACAGTAAAATCTAGGAACATCTTACTGGTGCTAAACGTAGGGAATGGATGGGAATGGGGGTTGCTGGGATGATTATTACTAGTGAGCCAGTGGATCATTCCCGAAAATTCCCTACGTTTAGCACCAGTAAGAAATCTAATGGATATTTATGGGATAATCAGAATGGAGAGATTTTCAAATGGGATAATCAACTGATATGGAAATATATAGGAAAAAGATGGAAACATATAGGAAAATCCAGGAACTAAATAGAACTAAATGGATGTTTAAAGCATTTATAGCTGGAAAACATCAACTATAGTGGTGATTGATGATGACAAAAATGGTGATTTACCTATGAAACCAGGTAAGTTTTCTGTTCGCAAACCAATGTAATAACCAGAGGGTAGCAACATAGTTCCAGGGCAGTTGACATGATTTGACTTCATCCCACCTAGTACGTAGGTTAGTTCACCCCAGTGATAAGTGGCTGAACCCTGCTTGACTATCCCCCTATCCCCCTAACAAAACCAGGGATGTAACATGATGTAATCTACGTCCGTTCGGATGAGCCACCAAGTAATGTGTGTTTTCTTTTCATGGTTTTTGCCAGCCAATATATAAATGGGGGTTGAACCAACAAATATGGAGATACAATGCGGATATAACCAACTTAATATGTTTTTTTTTTTTTTAAATATGATGTTTGGGTGCGTCTGAAAATGGCGCTATACCAAGAAACGGGGCAACATTAAAAAATTAGGGAACATGTTGATTATGCTGATTAGCCACTGGATTTACGGGTACCCTATTTCAGACAAACTCATATGAAACAAATGGCTGGTTTGCCACCATTTATGGGTTGCAACTATCATCTATTATCATCCCCAACTGATGATTTCGATGGCAATGTTTACCATGTTTAGAGGTTGTTGGAAACATGATGGAGATACGACATGGGAATATTAGGGGGTATACGGTATACGGTACCTATGGAACAGTATGGAATGTATGATGAGATAGGATAACGAAGTAAATCTTGGTTTGCCTGAATTTCAGGGCAAGAGAAACGTGACCAGGGCCAATGGAAGCCTGGAAAAATTGTGTAAATATTCTGGTGGTATATCCAGCAGATAAAGTACAGGGCTCCCAATAAAGAACGGGGTTTGTGAAATTTAGCAGTCTGAAAATAGCTTAGTCGAACAATGTCCCAATTCCATGGTACCATCAGATTTTTTCTGGTTAAATCTTCAAAAACTACCTGGAAACGACTCCCCAGAAGCGAACTGTTCAGAAGGTGCCCCCGTTATGAGTTGTTTCATAATCCCCTTTATATACCATCTGGTAAACTAACATAACTATGGAAAGATCCACCATTTTTAATGGGAAAACTCACTATAAATGGTCATTTTCAATAGCTTTTTGTATGTTTACCAGAGGGTAACTATAGGGATAGTCCTATCCCCCTAATCAAGCCTAGTTGGCCTAGCGAGTGAACTAGCCCCCAACTTATCGAACGTAAAATCACTTGCATCAACGAACGAAATCCCCATTTTTCCGGGTAAAAACAAGGAAAAAAAACAGGGGTCAATAACCCAAAGGAATCGACATATCCCAAATGGATCTTAGCTGTTTCATGGCCAATCTTAGATACCCATTGATCCCAAAATAAAAATCTTAGCTGGTTAGTAAATAATCCCATTGATACCAGAAGACTAAAGGATTACCCTCTGGTAAACATTTACATAGCTATGGAAAATCATCATTTCTAATCAATGGATAAATCAACTATTTCGACTGGGGCATTTTCAATAGCTATGTAACAGTCATTACCAGAGGGTAAACTATTCACCATACCCATGCATTCACCATATATTTACCACATATTAACCATATATTGATCCCCTTAACCATCCATCCAGTCGATTGACCTAGCTTCCACGTCAAGTGACAAGGCGGCAGTCACAATGTCTCTATGATCAAAGCTCCAGGAGCAGGCCCTCAGCACGTGGCGGCACGTGGCGGCACGTCGCGACGGGGCGTTGTTTTTTTAATCCAAGATCTATGTTGAAGAATGGTTCCACCCCTGGTGGATAAGTTGATGATAAGTTGATTATAAGTTGATTATAGATTATAAATTATAACTTCATACTGGTTGATCATGGAATGATACTCATATATAAGTTGACTATAGATCTATTATTATTAACAAATGAACACAATAAAGGTATATTAGCATAATGGTTGATTATATATTATGACCAATATACTAATATATATATATTCATTATGTTGATTTGGTTAACCATAGTTCAACATATGATTAATTATGTAATGCTTGATAATAATGACTGATAATGCTTGATAATAATCATTGAGAATGGTTATTGATGATGGTGATTTAATAATGTTTATATTTGGTGAGATTAATCAACATCAGTCCGATCCCCAAAAATGGTTGATGACATTGTGAATATTGATTAGTAATGATTAACAATGGATAACTGATATATATATATATAATCCCTTCCCCTAAGATGAAATATAAATACACCCAAATAGACCCCCGAAATGAAAAAACACTGTACTCAACCATGGTTTCTTTGGGGGTTTCCAATATCGGGCACAAACCCTGTGGTTTGCCAGGATTGCAACATTGAGGATGCCTGGTTGTTGAACATGATAAGAGATCTTGCACAAAATACTGCGTATACACAGTGTTTTCTGGTTTAGGATTCCAAGTTTTCAGGGTTTAGGGTTTTAGGGTTATAGAGTAGTTATAGAGGTTAGGGTTTAGGTTAAGGTCTTATTTAGGGTCCGACAGCACAGGTTTATGAGGCCAACGGGAACAAATTCATCAACAAAAACAACCTGACTGGAAGAATCACCAGAAAAAACAAACAAAGAACAAGAAAAAAAAATCAAACCCGTGATGTTCCTCGGTGTTTTTCTTTTTTTGTTTTTTGTTTTCCATGTATTTTTGAGTTTTCTGGTTTGTTTGTTGTCCGGTTTACTCTGGTTTTGTTTTTTGAATTTTGCGTAAAACCCTACATTCTCTGTGTTGTTGGACTCATAAGGACAGGTTGTCGGGCAAAACCTTAACAGAAACGTCTTGGCCGCGCCCAAAGCTCCAAGCTCATTGGGATATTTTTTCTGGGCCCGAGCGCAACTGGGATAGGTTTCTGTTCCTTTTGGGTGCTTATTTTGGTGCCCAAAACCTCACTGGGATACCTTTTCTGTTCTTTTTGAACGTTTTTTTGGTTGTCCGTAGCCCCACGGGGTACCTACGGGGTACCTTTCCTGTTTTGAAGCCTTTTTTTGGGCCCATTGGCGGCCCATTGGGGGCCCTTTTCCAATGACGTCCCGTAGTCGTATACCGGGACTGCTGCTTTCATTGCACCGCTTGAGCTTGCAGCCTCCAAGGAGTTAGTTTATCTTGAGCACCATTGATGTCCGGACTCCTGCTGGCACGTCCTTGGCAACCCTTTGCCACCTCGCGGTCTTACGGCGCCTTCGCGCTTTGCTTTCACCGCTTGATAGCTTTCCACAGATCGCCACTCAGTTTCGATCGGAGAGCTGCTACTCGGTCTTTCTTTTCCTTTTCTGGTGAATAGCATCAGTGAAGTCGAGCACTGAAGTGGAAGTGCTCGACTTCAACTTGGTTGATCACTGGCCAATTTGCAAAATCCCATGAAATCCGGCAAAAAAAGGGAACACAAGGACTCAAGGATATAATATACTTAACCAATCTTAACCATACTTAACCATCAACTCCTGCAAGTAGATGAGTTTCTGTTGGCTTCACCCAGTTCTTTAAAAAACAACATCACCAAGCTGCGCTACTTGACTCAAGGCTTGATACTGTGCGGTTGCAGCATCGTCTCCAGCCTGCAGGGACATTCAGATACCCTTGGTGTGTCTGCAAATGAGGAATTCACTCCTAATTATATGGCCTTTCAATGAGATGTATTTGAGGTTTTGAACCAGTGGATGGAAGTGTTTTTTTCACGTTTTCAATCAAACCCGCAGTATCGACTTTCTGGATTAAGACAAGAACAAAAAGGCATGTTCAGTCTTCAACCGTCCAATCTTAGCTAGTAAAAGGGGGCAGAATACACCGGCAGTTGTGGCGGGTGTAGAAATCGACTGCTTCAAGGCTTGCTAAAGGCCATCGACCTCGACACAGTCGCATGTTGTTTCCCCTAATTGTTGCTGCCTAGATCCACATGTTTGCTTCGTAAAATCAAGATGTTTTTGGTCATTCTAAATTTAAAACACCAAGGGTGTTGAGTTAAAATTTAAATGCGTTTCTCCCTTGTCAGCTTCCATCTGCAGTTTTTCGGCGTCAATGCTTCAATCCCAATGTTTTGCAAGTGACATCTCAATGTTGTGTTGCTTAAATCCCTGGAATTTCTTGGAAAGAAACAACAAAAAAACATATACCCTCCGGTAAACAAAGATGGTGGAACATTCATGACCAGTTTTCATTGATGCATTTCCCACAAAGACCCCATGTTCTTCGGGAGGATTTGACCATATTTTCGAACATACGTTCCATATATTTGCCATCTGGTTGGTGGTTTCAACCCCTCTGAAAAATATGAGTTCGTCAGTTGGGATGATGACATTCCCAAGATATGGAAAAATAAAACATCTGTGGAACCACCAATCAGACTTTTTCGGGAAATCACATTTCTTCCAGATTTCATAAATTTGCCATAAATGTGCCATAAATTCGCCCTGGAAATTGCCATACAGACATATATTTGCCATAAATTCTCCATTAAGAGCTCCAGATTCCTGAAATCCACCCTGGAAATCCAGCGCCTTGCAGGACTGATCTGGGGCCAGCGCCATGAAAGCCGTGGTGGAGACCAGACCTGCAATGGGAACGATGGACAAAAATCCATGGGAATCAGGGGATATGATGGGATAATGCATGTATACATGGGAGATATATGTATATATATATATGTATTGTATATATATATATATGTATATATATATATATATGTGTATTATATATATATATATGTATATGGATATATATATATATATATGTATATATCTATATATCTATATATATGTTTACAGTAATTACATAATGTATGCTGGATTTCTTGAAATCCCTATGATATGGGGAATCATGGCTAATCCCTTCCCCCGTTGAAATAAAACCGGCACTAAACAAAACCATGACGGATGTAGGGGTTGAAGACACATATGACTGGGTGTTTGATATTAGGGGAACGGGATCGGATTAGTGACTTGACTTAAAGAAACAAATATTGAAGTGTGGACTCAATCATAGGTTAATGAGGTTTGACTAAGAATGGGTACTGCAAACTTCAAATGTCAGATGGTATGTATGAGGCCGTCGATAACCCACAACATCTTATTTCACGGAAATACTGAGACTTGGTGCTTCAAAGCAGTTCCCAAGACCTGAATCACTTGTTCCAATTCGGTTCGGTTCTTCGTGGCCTGGATAAAATCAACATCCCGGGCTTGCAACTCGCTGAGAGCTTGGAAACCAATTGAGTAGGGTTGTAGCTGGGTCAGCGGGTTATCTCCAAATGGTTTAACCCAAAACCAAGGTTTTATCAATATCAAATCGTTCATATTCTCTGACTCTCTGACATTCTCTGATGTTGTTCTTACTGTTGAAATTGCAATTTGGGATTTCCCCCATTTTCCGACACATCCAAATATACGGTAGATGTCATGTGTCAGAAAAACCACGGCTGCCACGTATCACGGCTATTTTTGTGTTTCCCAAGTTGATCAAGAATCCCATTGTGATCCCAGATGATTCAAGCCTCGGGGATCGCGACCCGGGGTGTCCCAAACCCCCAGTTCCACCAAGGGCAAACCCATCACATTGGTCTCCTAGGCAAAGATGTTGTAGGAAACGGAGATAGAATTTTGGACATAGATAGAAGAATTAAAGTATATCAACGTATATGATAGGTTTTTATATTGTATATCAATGTACATCATGGGCCTTTATAACGTTCAACTGATGTTGCATTCATATTAAGCACGGTTCGCTAAGACAAAGCAACTGGGGCTGGAATCGGAAGTCTGGGCATCGCCAGGGATGCATCGAAACAATGAAGGCCACGGACTGATGCATCGACTCATTGACATTCATTGACCAGGCATTGCACATGGTTTTCATTGGTTTTCCCATGGTTTTACCTGGAAAAACATGAAAAAACAAGCGAGTAGATGCGAGTAGTACTTCCTGCATCTTTTCCTATGGTTTTCCCATGGTTTTCCCATGGTTTTCCTATGGTTTTCAATGGTTTTCCCATGGTTTTCCTATGGTTCTGTCAACCCCAAATCTCTTCTCTTACCGTCCTCTTGCAATTCCCGCTGCGCTGCCAGCATGGGCGACTCATCCCCTGGGAGGGTCAGGGATGATATGCCCAAGTTTAGAAAACTCTCTGGGGATGATACTTAACAATAACAACTGAGTACATATATATATACATACCAGTATATCAGTATATATTTATATATATATAACAATATATATATAAGTTTTTCTTAACAATACCAACTGAATTATAATGAGTATATCAGTATATATATAACAATATATTTCACCATGATGCAAATTTGAACAATAGTAGGTAAATTTAATCAATAAAAACCATTCCCCACTGGGGATTACAAAATGTATTGGGATTGTGTACCCTAATGTAAGTCACATATATATATATTTATAAATATTTAAGTCACATCTATCTGTATATATATATAGATAGTCACATCTATCTATATATATATGTATATATATATATATACTGGTTTATATTTTTTCCGAAAAAAACAGGTTTTGTCTTGATGAAACTCCAAAACCTCCCATGGATGGCTTTCTATTTTGGGCCATCGGGATTTACACATCGCCACGGATGAACAATCATCGAAGATCTTCTCAGTCAAGTCTTCACTCCGTTCATTGCTACCACGGTGAGAATCTAACTAAAGCCTCGAACTTGTCAATGATACCACGGTGAGAATCCGAGGGAATAGCAGATTCCTCAACTTCAGGCTCTCCCCTTTCAACTGGAGCCTTTTTCACTGGAGGCTTTTTCACCGGTGTCTTCTTAGCTGTCACAGCAGGAGATCTGCTACGCACCGCAAAGAGGAATTTGCCAACGGTTGTGAGAACATCTGTGCCTGCTTCCTCAAGATACTCAAAAAACACCTCTAGAAGAGGGGCATCGAGCCAGAGGTGAAATCGAATATAGCACCAAGCGAGCTCAAAGAAATCTGGTATTTGCCCCACGCGATCCCTTCTCTCAGGCACTGATGGAGCACTGCTTTGACCCTCTCGAATATAGCACGAGCTTTCTTCTTTGGTGGCCTCTTAGGTTCAGGAACACCAGCAGCCGGAGAAGCCCTAGGCACTGCTGTAGCACGAGACCTCTTAGGTTCAGGTACACGCCTCTTGGATTATTTCACCATGTTACCAGCTAGGGTCAATAATGACATTAGCCAGGACTCAGTTTGCAATATCTGACAGGACATTTGAAAATGGCAAAAACCACTGCCAGACGATATATAATTTCTATTTATTAACTAAAGGAATTTGAATGAAAGCAAACCATAGTTATAATCACGTATAGTCATATAGACAATTCACTACAATAAACCAAAAATTAAACATACAGCGACTTACTTTATGTTCCACATATATAATTATATCTCTGTGATTTGTCCAAAGCATAGCTATGTATGTTCTGTTATGCATACATGTGTCATGTACCCCGCATATATTGTTCACACTCCAAATACCCACGCGAGCAAGAAGCGTGAATCCATTTTCATTGCAAGACGAAGTTAGAATGATTTTAGAACCAAGGTCCTGTCCTCAAAGTCAGGATCCTCGATCAATTTATTTGCCATTGCAGCTGGCACAGGTTAAATTTCACAGTGGGAAATGAAAATGCAGCAGGGAATCATGGGTAGTCACGCGTCACCAGATTTATATATATATATATGGATTTCTGCCGAAAAAATCCAAGATCAGCAGAACTCAAGTACACATTTTGTGAGGTGGAGTTCCGCCAGAAAAAAAATCAGCAGAAATCCTAGGTCCAAACATTGAATCAGCAGAAGTCCACTGCACAAAACCAGAAGATGAGTTCCGCCCAGGCATGGGTCTGAATACAAAGCTCCGCGGACAAAAAAAACAGCAGAAGTCAGGTACTAGTACGCAATTTGTGTAGTGGAGTTTCGCTGAAAACCAATTTACACTAAAGTCCGCAAAAAATTGTTTGCAGTCGATTCGGGGGCCCAGGATCTCAATTTTCCGCCGATTTTTTTCGGCAGATATCATGCCCCATAATCGGCGGCAAAAAAAGACCGCAAAGTCTGCAGAGATTTGTTTGGCAAAAATTTAAGACTTCAATGCAAAGTTCTGAGCCCTAGACTACCCTACCTATTGGCCATGGGTGGCACATGTGATCGGGAGGAACTTGCCTGGGTAACCCTTGGAAAATCGTGTGGACTTGGTGATGGGCAATATAACCACCCACTACCATGGTCTGGCCCCATGCTTTTTGAAAGCTCCATGGAAAGAGGGTTTAACTCAAGCACTCCCTTCCCCCGCCCCCCTACTGAATGCTCAAATCCACCCGAATAGTTTAAAACATGTTAAAGCATGTTAAAGCTAGGCAAAGAAAAAGTACCTGTAATTAGTACAAGTGCGACATTTGTTGTACAGGAGAGGCCCGCGCACACCCGGACCTGGAATCTGAAAGCAGCACTTGGACCAAAACCATACCAAGTTAATCAACAATTCAGCATGCGAATCATACGAACGTTAATCAACATGTGCTCGCCGAAGAGGCTCCTAACAATACTAATAAGAATCAAATTTCTTCACTAAAAAGTCAATTGTTCAATCATGTCCAATCTGTAGCGTCACCCAATACAAAAATCAATTAAAATGCGCTTGGCGAAGAAGTTCCCTGATAAGCGCCTTTTCAAAATTTATATTCAACCAAGGTCAAGCACAATTTGCTGCCTGAAGAGACACCCTAATCAGGACCAAAGTATCTACTAAAAACTTTACATATATGTTTCACATTCATTTTGTACCAACCGAATCCAAGCCTCAAACACATGGTCTCTTTTATTCTCGGGGTCCAAGACCATCATTTCAATCCACTTACCAAGAGCATGAAGGGGTGAAAGGGAATGATCCATTAAACCAAACTTAAATTATGACACATGATCTAGATCGCGAGACCCCAATTCGACTGCAAAAGTTTGGGGGTAGTTAATATATGTTAATATTATATTTGCTGCATATATCACCGTTAAAAGGATGATGACATCATGTTTCTCACCCACCAGCTTTTCTGGTCAAATCACCCTTTTTCACACCCCATCAACAGTTACATCCCCAGCATCCCCAAATACTTTTTAGAGAAACATACTTTTTTATTGATCCGTTTTTTTTAAAAATGTTTCGTTCCCCGAAAAAATGGCTGGGATGACATCCCCATGACGTCCCCTCATGACACAGCGCCGCCAGGTGGCGCTCCACGAAACCACCGGGCAAGGCCAAACAGCCTTGGAAGGGTGGCTTACCGCGGGTGATGGTCAGCAACCTCAGCAACCACCAGCGGCACGGCGCCACAGGGGGAAGCAATGTATATTGTGGAGATAGCATCATTAATTGGAGCTTCATTTCCAGTTGGGCCGAGGCTCAAAACTTGATTTTTACTATTCTTTTAAACACAGGATGGGGCCCGTAAGTGGCCCGTAAGTTAACTTGAAGTTGCGAAGGTATAAATTGAGTTACGGAAAATCATGTTCAAATTGTGGTAACTTATGCTAGGGCACACTATAACATTATAAGTTTTGTATCTTTTTAGTGTCTTATCTTTTTCGATGTGGAGGTGAATTGCGAAAATTAAACGGTAAACACGGATGTCCATTCTAACATTCCCTTGAGGCCAGTCGAACAAAGTTCTTTGTCACGGCAAGACCATGATACTATTCTTTTAAACACAGGATGGGGCCCGTAAGTTAACTTGAAGTTGCGAAGGTATAAATTAAGTCACGGAAAATCCTGTTGAAATTGTGGTAACTTATGCTAGGGTACATTATAACTTAAGTTATAAGTTTTGTATCTTTTTAGTGTCTTATCTTTTTCGATGTGGAGGTGAATCGCGAAAATTAAACGGTAAACATGGATGTCCATTCTAACATTCCCTTGAGGCCAGTCGAACAAAGTTTTTTGTCACGGCAAGACCATGATTGTCCGATTGGCACTGTCACAGCTGATTTGAGACACTGAAAACCTACGGAAAGACCGTAAATCAGAAGACACAAGAAAACACATTCCTCATACATACGCGTTTCCTACCTACGGGGGATGTTGTCTCAAAACACAAGGGCGCTGCACAAACAAGTATGCTTTTACCCTGAATACACATCCGCGTTTTCAGTTTCCATCAAAAACACATCTCACAATCCCAAAAGTTATGTGTCAAGTGAAAACACATTCCTCATACGTACGCGTTCTTTTAAGTCATTTTAGGGGTTGCTGTATGTTGCTGTACATCCATGATCATCCGTGCACGTTTCTTTTGGTGATGATTTGTCTGGGCCAAAATACATTCATCGTAGGTATGAAATATCCCGAATGCCAAGTCACCATGCCTCCCTTTGCAGGATTGGTTGTTCTCTACAATTTGGGGTGTCAAATTTCGGACCGCGGGAACCACAGGATTTGGTCATGTTTAGTATCGCATTCTATCCATTTTACTCCGATATCGCATATCTAGGTAGGCCCATGCTTGACTTGAGCTCGACAAAACCCCCCCGCTCGATACACTGTCAGCCAGGCAACTCTAATTCGTCGCCCATGTGGAAAACTAGAATGTCTGCCGTGTATTTGATCCGCGGCATGACGCTTAAACATGGAGCGTCACAGATCAACCATTGGAGGTTTCCAACTGGGTGTACCTCCAAAACATTCCTATTTTGATAAGATTTTCCATCATAAATAAAAATCCATATCCCCCAATTAGTGACATGTCAACTTCAAACTTCCAAAGGGTGGTTAGGTCTACAGGCTCTTGCCTTCAGTGTATCTGAAGCTTTATGTTTTTCTAGTGGGATCCGCTGTTGGATATCCTTCTCTGTGCCAAGCACAGGCAGCTTGAACATGCGCAAATGCCAAGAAGACCACTCGCAAGTCTGTAAGTCTAGCGTCTGGATGTCACATCCCCAAAACTCAAAGAAAAGTGCAAGCCAATAATAGCATATCCATATCTCATTGACTTGCAATGGTTTGCAAGGCTAGTCTTAGACCCTGACTTTAAGCGGAAAATCAAATACATAAAACCATGCATGGCTGAAAATCAACCCATCATCAGTTGGCTTGCAGGTTTAAATCAAATTTTGTTCTCATTGAATCCTCATTTCTTCTGGTCAAGTTGCATTTTTGGTCAGCTACTCAAATCCTTGCATCTCTTGAACAAATCCACAGTTTTGTTAAAACAGCTTAAACCCACATTCTTGCCAGTAAAACCCGGATTTCTTTGACATCACCTAAGTAACTATTGGGAGATTATATCATATTATAATACATTATATTCCCTTTTTGGTTGGGTGATGTTTAATTAGGATATGTTCCAACCCCTGTCAAATTCCCAAAAATCAGCAAAACCCCCTCGCCTCAGCATGGGTTTGACTGAAAATAGGGTATCTCAAAATCCAATGGATTATCATTCTCCCATTTAAAATAAGACTATTTTGGGCACCCTCTGGTAAACTACCATAACTATGGAAAATCACCATTTTTAATAGGTAAATCAATGTAAATCATCGAACTAAATGACCATTTTCAATATAGTAAACTGATAAATTACCAGTGGGTATCTCTGGCTTTGTCTGAAAGTGTTGGGAAAACCCTCGAATATTTCATGGCTTAAAACCTCATTTTCCCCATGGTACAAGACACACCCCCAATTCCTCCACAACGCCATGGCACCTGGCGGCACGTGCAGCGTGAGCCCATCGAACTGCGCCAGCTGCGCCTGGTGCTCCGTACGTCCTCCCCAGGTCGATAATGCGTGCGCCGCATCCGTCACGCCGTCCTGAGGAGAGGCTGGGTGTATAGCAAGAGGTTGAGGGTACCATATATATAATATATATATAGTTATATATTTATGTACATGTCTATGTATATATATATATATTTATACATATATTTGTATTCATGATTTGTTTATTTAATGATTTATGTACTTCTGTATGTTATTTATACGGCAAATGCCTGGGCTTTGCCCGGAACCGCAACCACGACAGGCAACGCATCATCATCGTCATCATCCTCATCCTCATCATCCTCATCCTCATCATCATCATCATCATCATCAAACCCTTATTGGAGATCTTCAATGAATGTAGAAGTTTAACGGGGGTGGGAGAATTAAACCCTTACTGAAGACCTTCAATGAATGTAGAAGTTTTACGGGGGTGGGAGAATTAAACCCTTATTGAAGATCTTCAATGAATGTAAAGTTTAACGGCGGTGAGATTTTAATATTCCCTAATACCTTGGTTGATCTTCCCAATTGAATGTAAAGTTTAACGGCGGTGAGATTTTAATATTCCCTAATACCTTTGTTGATCTTCCCAATTGAATGTAAAGTTTAACGGGGGTGGGATTTTAATATTCCCTAATACCTTTGTTGATCTTCCCA
>Ga0126342_10005089_pt1 | contig 22768 bp, 24 predicted proteins | sample Cyp1metagenome_FD_92528 | JGI IMG/M metagenome (GOLD analysis project Ga0126342, IMG submission 92528) | Coral microbial communities from Lord Howe Island, Old Settlement Bay, Australia - Cyphastrea 1 metagenome | ecosystem: Host-associated > Invertebrates > Cnidaria > Coral ...
GAAAAACAACTGAAATGATGAAAGTGATCCGGGAGTGTGGTCGCGCAAGAAACGCGCAAGGTTGGCGCAAGCTCGGCCCAAGAGGCCTTTGTGGGAACAGTAATTTAGGACAACCCCCATATGGAGGTTTCCAAGTCATGGGGGTACCCCTAAATCATCCAAGTCATGGATGACCAAACTATAGTATTGAAACCTATGATTTTGGGGGTCCCCCATTTTAAGACACCCCCATATGGGTTTGTCTTAAAATGGGAAAACATACATAAATTTTGGACATCATGATGATTCACCAATGGATTTACGGGTACCCTTCTTTCGGGGACAGCCATAATATATCTGGGTAAATTATAACGACCTCACTGCGACCTCACTGGAATCATGGTTAATAAGGGAAATCATCCCCAAATGGCCTTAATTCAGGTTAGTGAAATATTATAATTTACCCAGATATATTATCTATTTGGGATCACTGAAAACGTTGATTCCTTCATTCATCTTTATTCGCAGCAGCCACTCTCAGACTGCGAATGGGATTGGCCAGTTCGGTGCCGCTGACCGCTGAACAATCCATTGGAGATCAAGAAAAGCCCAAGTGAGCCATGAACAAAACATCCTGGTTAATTGGTTACTATAGGGACTTATTCTACCTGATTTACTGGGGATGATGATATCCCATAGTAGGGAAAACCTATCAACCAACTAGTATACATACTAATGAGATGGGATAAGTTACATGTTTTGGTTTGTTTTTTTAATGGCAAGTTATGTTTGTTTAATTCTTGAGTTGCTGAAAGATCTGCAGCTGACATTGGTCAGGCAACGTGAGAACTTTGAAGAGAAGTTTATCAGTTGCGACGCAGATGGTTCAGGGCAGAAGCATGGCATGAAAAAGCCCTAACCAAGCGTAGTTTTGATACGATGGGGACAAGATCAGTACAATACCCATATGCTCCATGTATGGTATATTTACCTACATGTGGGTGATTTTTAAGGCAAATGTTGGCAAAAATATGTAAATATTCCAGCACCATGGAGCATACGGGATATGACAGGGGTGTATCTCAAGAAGAATAAGAATTGGTGCCACTCCATTTTATGGCAATTCTAGTGGAGAAAATGGCTTTTTAACCCATGAGATTTGGGTGACCCCGCTTGCAGAGGCCCAGACTTTTTTCTTGGGGCGGGTGTGGCAATGTGCTAGCAGGTTTTTTGGAACATCAATTTCAACATATGTTTGCATTCCAGCGTTGTTTACTTGTTGTTTCTGATTGGACGACTTACGATGTAATATATATATATGGAGTCTTGAATGCACTTGATTGAAATAGTGAACTCCTTGTTCAGATGATGTTCCCCATTGACATGGATTGACCACATGTTTTGAAAGGCTGGTTCGTTTGAATCCTCAGCGTCCCCATGATGCCACTGGGTTGTGCAAACAACTCTGTGTTTTTTCCAAGTTAAAATGGTTCAGAAACCTGGACTAAGTGGATTGAAATCGATCCTGATAGATCATTCAGTAGGCAACTGCGGCAACAGGTGACCCAAAGGAATTTGGGACTTCGCAACATCTGGGAATAAACTAAATTGACATTCTCAGATCAGAATCAAATGATTTAGGCTGCCATGATTCACCAACAACTCCTGCCCTAATTTTTCTGGCTCAAAACTTCAGTAATTACTGACAGCTCTTAACAGAGCGGGGACCAAGGGCAGCATGCGGCGGAGATCCAGCATCAAATTCACTATTTCTAACTATATTTACAGCTTTGAGCCCGCTTGGCACCTGCTATCCCGTTTCACTCTGTCCTCCCGCAAGGGAGTGCGTACCGTGCCGTGGGGGGGTCATAATACCACCATCAGTCAGAAATGAATCAGACACATTTTGGAAGCCCAAACAGATTTTGTGAACCTTGGGTGTACTTTCATGATCTTTCATGCCAGCTACACATGCTATCAATTGATATCAAATAAATTCAAACAATCAAGCATACCCAGCTACAAATCATCCCACATTTCTATCTCGTCCCACAGTATCCGCACCCCCTGTGCCGGGCGCCAGTCTTCACGCTCCGGTTTTCGGTCGGAGACAGCCCCAGACCTGCCTCGGTAAAAAACCGGAAAGTCCGGGCGCCGGGCACCATGCCGAATGATGCTCCAATCAGGCAAGAGGGGGTGCTCCGTCTGGGATTGTTTGATCACTGGGAAGAACTTCAATGGACTATCACCATTTTCCCTAGTAAAATTGCCATTGGGTATACCCTCCAGTTTCAGAGACACCCATTTCAAGATGTGGCCATGTGTTTTTTTTGGGGCGGGAAGCCAGGGGTCAAGGATCAAGATGATCAAGTCAAAACAAGTGAGTGGGCCACACGGACTGATTACCTGTAAGAGCTGTTTATCATCGTTGGTCCCCAACAATAAATATACAGGTGACACTGACGACCCCTGAGACAGATACACGTGGGTTTTTTGACCAATTGTAGTGATGAATTTTGATGAATTTTGTAGTTCCTAAGTTGGTGAGATCAGGAGACGATCTCCTGATGCCTAGTGATATGTGTATATCTATATATATTATATATATACATGATTATATATATATATACATACGGGCTTTCCTAAACAGATCCAGATATGGGTGAACATCCAGAGTCCCTTTGACTCCCTTCCTAGCTTGTTGGCTCATCTCCCTGTTTTGATGGACATCTACCCCATCCCTTACCTGTACACTGCTGGTTGATCATATTTATATGATTGCTTCCTCCTCCTCCTGCTGAACGGCTAGCATTTATAGTTATAGAGACCGCATTTTGCGAACGGTTCAATTCCCATTGTTCGACAGAAAATATTGGCCACACTGCCACACTGCCACACTACCATTGTCGTTCGTGAACGTCGGACATCAATCTGGCAAGTCTCTCCCAGTTTGGCCCCGAAAAAAACAAATCGAACAGTAAATCACCACCAAAATAGTAGGAATTCATATAGGGATTCTATGAATCGTTTTCCATATATATATATATATATGATATATATATATATATATATATGTGATATATATATATATATATATATCATTATGTATCCATATATGCCATATATATATGCCATATATATGCCATATATATGTATATATGTATATATATATGTACACTTATCCTTTATTTTCTTGTTTTGGGGCAGAGGTTCCATAGCCCAAAACGCCCCAAAAAACCAAGTGGTGCTCCAGGAATATCAGCACGAACAGCTCGAATTTGGGCGTCCCAGGTGTGCCCAGGGTGAACATCACTGGGGGTGGTTGCAAAATCCTGCACCAGTTGATACCCTCTGGTAAACATACAAAAAACTATGGAAAATCACCATTTTTAATGGGAAAACTCACTATAAATGGCCATTTTCAATAGCTATGTTAAATTACCAGAGGGTAAACATCCCATTTTTCATAGGGTTTCAACCATCCTTTAGGTGGTGCAGGATTTTGCAACCATCCACCGTATCGGCTGCCTCCGGCTTCAAAGTTCGGCAGTACTCATCGTGTTGGTCCATTGGTCCATTGGTCTACCAACAATGGCCGGCATTGGGGCCTGGGTCTCAAGATGTCTCAAGTAAGTCGGGCACTATGAGGCTTGAAATCATGAGATGGAATGGGATGGGGAGTTTACACCCAAAGCACTTCAGTGTACTTTATTGGATAACTCATCCATAGAGCACTGGAACATTTTTATTTTAGGATAAGTTGAAAGAATCTCCTTTCCGACTGACCTCATATGCATGTCCAAAATGAGCTTCTTGAGCCTTCGGTTTCTTTGCCGGTGGGCATTTGTGCTAGTTTGATAGTTACATATAGTTACTCAGTGATGGCAGGACATCCTATTCAGATCAGAAATAACCTCTTTACAGGATATCTAAGGTTGACCATTCAGAGCATGTTAGAACTCATTGCCATCACCTTCAAAGTATTCAAAGTAGCAACCGTTGCTTAGTCTTCCAGGGCTTTGGTGTTGGCACTAGCTTTTTTTTTTCGCCAGTCTTGTTGTACCCGAGCTGCGGAAACGGAAGAGAACAGGAGACGCAAATAACGTATATAAATTATCCATACTTATCCAACGCATTTCTTTGCATTTGTTGGTCAACCCCTCAAACCTTCCCATTGGTTTGTCAGAACATAGGGTATACCCCGAATGTTACTGGTTTATCACAGCTGTCGCATTCAAAAGTGACGTTTTTTTGTTGTTTCGATCCGATGTTCTCCGTCATCTTCAGAAACATTCAAAAACATCATGCTTACGTTTTCTATCCAATTATATAATTATTATCCAATAATTTTTCCGTTCCATAGCCGAAAAATCCCAGACATTTCTTGGTTTCGCGACATAATGTCAACCCCGGATTTATAAACCCTGGCTGTTCAATTGGGGGGGTACCATTTCAGTAGCCATTTACTATTTGGGGGAACCACCACAATTAACAAATCAACCCGGGTTTAACAATCTCATTAATCATGTCAACCCCGGGATTGAAAATTACCATTTCAGTACCCATTTCAGTAGCCAGGGTTTAATCCGGGGTTGACATCAAAATCTCCCAGAAAGTTGCCTGGTGGTTCTATCGTCCCAGGCGCCGCTCGGAGTTCGCCCACCAACAGCACCACCAGCCCGCGGCGTAAGCGCCTTCCCACAGGCACCGCTGATGCCATTTGTTCATGTGGAAAGCCAAAATGATACCAATAATGACTTACAATAATTGGGTGGGAGTCCATTCATCCCCAAAAATGGGAGTTGAGAAAATTCTTGGGTTTACCACATGAGTGGGATTTTGTTCGACAATCTTAATATGGTGCGCTTCCTGTTGCTTGCGAGTCAAACCAAGCACCAATGCATACCACCCGCAGAACGGTTGTTGTTTCTCAGGATCTTTGTGTGTCCCAAGTGGCGCATTTAAAATCGATGAAAGCTGCGGCAGCACAGTGGTTTCATTGGTGAACTCGCCATGTGTTTGCGTAGTTCACCGATTTTTCATGTGGCTACTTGGTGGCTCATCCCACGGCTCGTAAGTGGCTTATAACCCCAGTGATTTACATGGGATAAGTAGGGTTAATCCACTTATAACTGGGGTTATAACCCACTTACTAAGTGGGATGAGCCACCAAGTACTGGTTTCAGATATAGCCTGATATAGCTTTGAATGGTCAACCTAACCATGTTTAGGCTGATATGCCGCAATCGCTGGAGCACAGTTCCCCCATCGGCCAGGCAGTCAACACGAAATGCTGCAGAGTATGCCAGAGGATGAGGCTGGGAGTTGGAACACCTGTGAAGGCGATGAAAAAACAGCGCTTGTTTTGAAAAAGGCCAGGATTGTATCATCAAAACTGATGACTAAACCAACAAAAATGGTGGTATCATGGAGTATGATCGGGATGTGGATAGAAAACCTAGGATTGTCTATGAAGATGAACTCTCAGAAAGCAAATGTTTGGGCCAGTCGCCTCACAAAATGTCCTGAAATGAGTTGGATATTGGTCCTCAAATGCATGCCTTTTGTGGTGCAGGGATGTGCAGGGTGTGCCTTCCCATCTAATGATTAGCACAACCCCAGCAAGACCAACTTGCAGGCGAAAACCCATTAAAAGAATCACGCAAATTCAGCAGCTGTTCTGTCCATTTGTTCGCGGCCACTGAGCCGCAAACTGCGCGGTTTGCTGCAGGTCTTCATCCATATTTTGGATCTCTTAGAGATGCACCTTGGTATGGTCATGGCTTGAAACTGGAGATGAACCCCAGAAGCGGCAGGGTTCCATGAGGAAAAATAACATCAAACGATTGGGAAAGATGGGAACCGCCCATATGGCCCATATGTATATATATATATACATATGTGTGTGTGTTTGTGGAATCACTTATGGGAATCCACTTCAATTCCACTGGAAGGGAAGGTCATCACATGTACCGCCTCAGTTGGTTTCCGGGAATGGTTGCAATCCGCCCATTTCTAGTTGGTCAGTGTCTTATTGTGTTTTTAAGGCCCCCCTAGCCTATTGATATATTCATTCATGCTTAAGTATGCTCAAGTTATATCCCTATAACTCAATACCTCCTGGGTGATATGACATGAAATGACACTTGGAAGTCCTGCTACAGAAAGATACTGTTGGATATCAAAGTACCTACAAATTGTGTTTCCTTCCTTTTCTTGTCTTTGATCAACACAAAATCACACGTATCATTTTTAAGGAAGTGTATATGATCACAAAATCACATTATAGTTATCAAAAAAAGATGCCGAACAGCATGAAATATGTTCCCACAACATTTCGTAACATCATAGTGGTTTCATACCTTAAAGATTACTGTATATAGTGTTTATGTTTATATATATATAATTATATAAGTATATATAATTATATGTAATTATATATAGGGCATTACTGTATTCCAAAGTCATCCATATATCAATATATAATATATATTATATATATTATTTTAAGATCACTGTATGTTGCCATCGTGTTCTGATCTGCCATCTCTCCTTAGGCAAGATGAGTTCGACTCCTCCACGGGCTCGGATCGAGACTCTGAGGCGCTGAGCGCATGGCGCTTCGCATGGCGGAGCTGACGTGCCCGGTGTCATCAAACATGGCAGAAATGGAGGTTTTAATGGGAAAACCATAGGAAAACCATAGAAAAACCATAGGAAAATGGAGGTTTATCCAGGTAATTAAATTGGAGGTCTAACAATCGGAATTTATGTGAATTTATATTTTCTAGTATACGATACATGGTGAATATTCATGACTATTCCATATTTCCATGTGTGTCATTAGATTAGATTACCCTTTGGCAAATTGAAGTAGGCACCGAAAATAACCCATTTTTAATGGAAACTAATCTTCCAACCCCGATACATGCCAGGGTGGTCATGTTAATTTACTGGAGGGGAAGGTTAGTAAATTAGATATTCACAACTTTCAGGTGAGTTTGATGGATAGAGAGATCATTCAACCGGCTGCACAGTGATTTTCCTGGTGTTGATACCACTTATATAATATTTGCTTTAAGCAACAGGTAGATTGGATAATGGTTTTCCATAAAAATATTACCAGTGGTAGCTCCATAAGTGTTGATATGTCCAGGTCATTACAAGTGGGGCACGGAGGGAAACCTCAGGCCTGGATGTAGTGAAGAACATTCCGATTTGCTCCACTTGTTTGTTCTTTCAACAATGAATTGATCGTAGCTGGTTGCTGGTTCAATCCCCGAAAATTACCATACGTTCCAGTCTCTGGATGTTCTCTTGATACCCTCCAGTATCAGCGAAATTCAACCGGAAACACCTACATTAACAGGAAAACCATGCAAAATCATGGTGTTATATGGTGTTCTCTTAAATAAACAAGCCATTCCAGTTTCATCAGATTTTCGGTGAGAAAAAAATCTACGCGATTTCTGCCTGGTGATACCACAGGTGGGCGATGACCTGTCTTCCATGGCATCGGACCTTGAGGATGATGAGGAGGAAAGGGGTGTCTCCGACCGCGGGTGATTTTTCACGTCAAAAACGGTGGTACTACGAACTGCGAACTGGAAGAATCATCCATTTGTATCTGGTTGGTGGTTTCAAACATTTTTTTGCCATGATATATGGGATAATCCTTCCCATTGACTAATATTTTTCCAGATGGTTAAAACCACCAACCAGATTTTGAAGAACAGTAAATCTTCATAAATCATCTATACATGTGTTTTCAGCATGGTAATTATCATGTTTTATCGTCGAACTTAAATGGGTCATTTTTACCATAGCTATATTATAAATCAATGTCAGTCAGCTATAAATGGGTCATCTATACCATAGCAAATTGTTAAATAACCAGAGGGTACCGGATCACTATGGTTGCGCTATCGTTCTGGTGCGTTTGAGGAAGTCTTCGGAAAAATGAACCAGGAAATGGGTTGGACTGTTACTCAGCATATTTTGGACATATCTTGTACTGATGCGGGATCTGCATGGATATGCTTGGATGAATTCGAACCAAGCCCTTGATTGCCCTTGCCTCCTCTTTTGGAGTACCCACGTGGCCAGGAATGGGACCCAAGAGATGAATCGAGCTGGAAGCTCACTCCCTTGGAGCTTAGCAAGGTGGGAATCCCAAAAGTGGCCGATGGTGTGTTTTGGGCTGACAAAAAGTGGTGCTTTCTTAAATATGGGGATGAGTCAAAACCATGCAAAACTGATATCTAGATCGGGGATCCGCATCCACCAGCGATGTGGATCACCATTTTACCAGGCTTTTGAACCCATAGAAAGGTGGGTAATTACCATTTTAAATGGGTAAACCCAACAATTTCTATGTGGTACCCATTTTACCATGTTTCCATGTTTTAGCTACCCATAGAAATTGAACGATGATCCTCGACGAGAAGATGTTTCTTCGGGCTCTCCAAACCATCAACCGGAACTCGGAGAGTGCCGCCGCAGATCATCCAATAAACCTCAATAGTTCTTAAGATACGCGCGCACATATGTATACAACATGAAATCTACTACGGTATACTATGTATACTGAGCACGAAGTAGCAGGAACCTATGGTGCATTTTTAAGCAGTATACACTTCAGGATAGCTATCTATTTGCATGTCGATTTATCCTATATATCCTATCCAGTTTTTCCTATTTATCTTATCAATCCTATCTTTCCATATCTTGCCTATCTATGGTTCCTTTCCTATCATCGTTATCTTTCCTATCTTTCCTATTTATCGTATCTATCTTATATTGTATCCATTTTATCCATTTTGTCCATCGCATGCATCCATTTATCCATCCATCCATCTATCCATCCATCCATCTCTCCATCCATCCATCTATCCATCTATCCGGCCATCCATCTATCCGGCTATCCATCTATCATCATCTATCTATCTATCCATCCATCCATCCATACATCTATCCATCTATCCGGCTATCCATCTATCCGGCTATCCATCTATCCGGCTATCCATCCGTCTATCCGGCTATCCATCTATCCATCTATCCATCTTTCGATCTATCTATGTATCCATCTACCCATCTATCCACCTATCATCATCTATCGATCTATCCGGCTATCCATGTATCCATCTACCCATCTTTCCATCTATCCATCTACCCATCTATCCATCAATCATTATTTATCGATCTATCCATCCATCCATCCATCTATCATCTCTATATAGTTTATCTATTGGGTTTATATCCAGATGGAGCAGATCAGCAGATCCCATTTAGATCACATCCTGAGGTGATCCAAGAGCTGAGACAACGAAGGCTTCCGGCCATTGAGGTGTCCAAGATGATCATCCGCAGCGTGACTCGATCAGATTTCAGACATAGGGACGTGGTGTTTAACATGTTATAGACATCATATAGATGATATGTCCAAATCTAATGTAGATATGTCCAAATCTAATATACATATATAATATATATATATATAGTATATTTTACCCTCTGGTTATTCAACATAGCCATGGAAAATCACCATGTTTAATAGGTAAACCATCTATAAATGGGCCATTTTCCATGGCTATGTTAAATGACCAGATGGTAATACATAACTGAAATATAAACACAATGATGTTGAATACAAACATGTCATGTTGAAATAGAACATATTAACATCCTTCAATATATCCGTTAAACACATTATTTTCATACATAATTGAATACAAACATGTTTTTAAAGGACAGTACTGACGCAGGAGTCTCAGGATGATTCCTGCATCAGTGCACGTCAGGTCATTGTCCACTACTCGCATCAGCCGAACGTGATCCACATCCCTGTTGCTTGGATCAAAGTTTCCCCTAAATGTTCCAGGGACAAAACAAATGCTGGAAACTCCATGGATCATTCTATGTTTTGTGTTTTTCCTATTTTTCCTATGGTTTTCCCTGGTTTTTCCAATGGATTTCATGGTGTTTTTTTTTCCATCGCTTTCGTGGTGGCTTGGAACTGCGCGGATCTGAACCGCCGTCAGGCACCGGAAGTGGGTTCACGCTTCGTGGTGGTGGGCGCCCCTTGGAGATGCCCTTGGTGCTGCCCCAAAAAATGGGGGATTTCCATAGCCATGGGGGATCCCAAAATGGTTGGTTTATAAATGAAAAAAAACAATCTAAAATAGGATGATTTGGAGGTACCCCCATGACTTAGGAAAGCCTCATATACATTAATATGTATATACAATGCATCAAACATCCAACATAGAAGTACAACAAAACTTTAAGTACTCATGAGAAATGGAGATAGAACTGGTTTTCTTCAAAGTTATTGTACTGTAATATGTGCTGTAATCATATATATATATATATCACCCGAGAGCCATGAAAATCCATTGAGCATCCCAAGCCGAAGTCCCAAAATCGCGCGCCCGCTGTCGTAAGTCCCGAGGACTTGCACGGACACTTTGGAGATCTGAGACATCTCTTGGAGGACCATGGAGAGCCGTCTCCTGGGCCCAAGGGGGCTGCCTCTTGGCTGGTCTTTTCACCATGAGGGATGGGGAAACCGAGCTCACCATCTCTGGCCTGGATGTAACTGGAAGATGATTTTGGAATCTTAGCTAACTATAATATAGCTCTTTGATAGATGGAATGAAGGTAACTGGAAGTGACTCAAGTGCCTCAGTGAATTTGGGGCGTTTTTCTCTTCAGGATTTAACCAGGAAATGACTGAGTAATTGGGATATGTTCGCATTTAGTGGGATTTACCACCCCCCCAACTAACATTTGAAGCCTGAGAATAGCCCATTTTCTGAGAAGAAAGTAGTCTTCAATTCGTATTTGGCAGGGTCTATCTTAAGTGGAGGTATGATAAGCGGCCCAAAAACCTTGGATTTAACTGATGACTAATATGGTTTGTCTCAAACTGGGGCTGTCTCCCGTTATGTGTCAGTCCTCGGAAAATTCGGCCTGATGGAATGCTGGAATGGAAATCATCCCGCCTGAAGATTCTAAGATACCTGAAGCCTTTCTGAAATGCATTTGACTATTTAAGGTTGTTTATTTGTTGAATTCACCATACAGGAGTTAGATATGTAGCATTCAAAAACGCAGAATAGAGAGAGAGAGAGAGAGTAGGTGGTTGGTGGTGATATACGGTAGATCCATGGTAAATCCCATCAGCGTTGGTGGAAATGTATTGGATCATATTGGATCTCAAAAATCTCAGCGCAGATCTTCATGCTGTGGGGCTGGATCCACCTGGGAAAACTCGAAAATTCCAGATCTAAATCCTGGGAATTTGGGGGTTGAAGGTGGGTCAAGATAGCTGAAACTCCTGAATTTAAAATCTCTAGTTGGTAACCCCAACAATAAACAGAAAATATTGAACCATCCCAAAAATAGCCACGGCCATCATGGCTGGTAACTATAAACCGTCCCCAAATGGTCGGTTTATGGCTTGGGGTTTACCATGGTTTACCACATTCATTTGGTGAAAACTTGATGGCCCTAGTTTCGGGCAACAAAACTCGCTGGGAAACCCGATAAGTCGCATGGGTTTCAACAATTTTAAACATCATTTTCTTCATTTTCCCAGAAAAAACTCCACATCTGAGGTTCGCTTTTTGTTCAACGGTGACTTCGTGGATCGTGGTACTTGGGGGCCCGAGGTGCAGCGTTTGAAACGTGAACGTCTGACACCAGAGGATCAAAGTCAAAAAGGATAAAAAAGGTAAAACCCTATACTACTGTAGTACAATAAAAAGGATAAAAAAGGTATTGTAGTACAATAGTGGTCAGTTACTTTTCGTTTCCTTTTTTTTTTCGTAGATTCGGATCCTTTGGGTGGGTTACTGTATATTTATGATTATGCAATATGTTTTATTTTAACGACATTTGGATACATTGGGGGGTGACATGTGTATAAATGTATGCAATACATGGATGATTTTGGCAATCCCTGCAGGCAAAACACTACAGAATTGTAACAAAAAACAAGTTTTGACATTGGTGTACGACGGATTCCCGACACAAGGCTTAAAAAAATGTCTTTTGAAGAAGACCCCCAGAAGTGGAATCTGAGCATCCCAGAAAAAGTTTCAGCAACAAAGCATCTTGATCATTTTTGAGAATAGTGGGTTTCCCACTTTGCCGGACTTGGCAAAGAAGCGTTTTTCAGAATCCGAGCTTCCTTGATCAAACAGCCTCCTCACTTTACTATGGGATATAATATTGATATATTGCATGAATCATTTTTAGGGGCCAAACATCTAGGGATTCTACAGATAATTGGGGTGGACCCACTGCCTCCTCAAAAACCTCAACGGATCGACGCGATCGATGACAGGTGCTATTGCTGCTCTATGCTTTGAAGATCAAATACCCCTCAGCAGCCGCTTGGAGAAGAAAGTCATAACTGGTGGTTACCCCATGGATCAAGAACCTCCAGTCTCATCCAGTCACCAGTTTATTGATAGGCGGTCCCAATCAATCAGTAGTTTACAGGGCGCAGCCCCCACAATGAATCGCCATTCCGAACACACTGAAACGGTGATGAAACGTGATGAACAGGTCCGTTGTGCTGTTGCTACTTCCTTTTATTCCGCTATTCCAAACCAAGAAGTCAAATACAGAAAGCTGAAACGATGCCATGCAGGGATCTGGTTCTGATGGCTGGCATGGCTGTTGCTGTCTGCCTGTTCAGAGCCTTTTCCCAGGCTGAATTCAAGGGAGTCATAGTCAGATAGTATCAGATAGTGGATACATGTGGATAATAGAAGGCTGTGTCAAGTTTTGAATTCGAAAGTTGACTGGAGTACTTCCGTACTTCCCCTTCTACTTTTCACAGCGCTTCTTCATTTAACGTGGGGCCGGCAGATCACTATAGGTCGATCCAAGCACGATATCCAGTCGCTTTTTCGCCAGTTTTCCAAGGTCTTTCTGAATCGTGGGAATCATGAAGACCAGTCGCAAAACCAGTTGTCACTTGGCGCTTACTGGTACTGTGTGGCATCCCCCTGCATCCCCCGGTGATGACTGATTCATGATGATGTTTTTTCATGGGCTGCCCATTGCCATTGGGTTTCTGAAATCTGATTTGACTTGACGAAATCTATGGCAGGTGGTTTTTGCGATTATGCTGTCGACTTGATTTAAGTGGCCCTTCTTTACCAGAATCTGAGTTCATTCGTTTTATTTTGTCATAGCTGTTATGCCAACACATATCAACCCCACAAAAGAATACAAACGATTTAACGGGAGAATTCTACTACAATTGACAATAGTGATACTTGATACTTTTCTATGTGTTTTTTGTTTCCTCTCGGGCTTGCCATATGTTAGTTTCTACAAACCTCACGAGTTTCATCAGTTTCATCCCTATGAAATTTTGCAACAACGATGATGGGCCAGCTTTGGGGCAGATGATTTCTGTATTATAGCAGTATATTTTTAGATATACTATATTATTATAATATATATATATATATGTATGTATAGTAGATTTGGACATATCTACATTAGATTTGGACATATCATCTCTATGATTCAATATGATGTCTACACTGTTTCTGCCTTTGTCCATATCTACATGATATCTGCATCACTTTTACATCATGTCCACGTTTTTTTTCTACGCTCTCATGATTTTACGGATATTCCACATTGATATATATATATATATATATAAACAATGGTTTTACGATTAAGAACGCTATTTGAGCTCAAATTCACCATGCATATCCATTTATGGCTTATGATTCTGACGTATCACCCTGGCCTCAATGGAAAGGTTTAAGGGAGAGCCTGCAGGAAACCATAGATTTTCCCCATGAAGTAGACGGGTTTCCTGTAACCCTGGAAGTCCAGGACCTCAAAAAGAATGTCCTTATGAAAATCCGTAGAAAGTGGATCAAAAAAGTACGCCCATACAAAATTGTCAAAAATACAGGGATTATATATCCTTTTTTGTGCCACTTTCGGCAAGGACTCAGAAAGTAGGAGCGGACTTTTGGGGTAATTTTCCCCAGATTTTCCCATAAAAAACGATCCATTGATGGCCCTTCGGGTCACCGGGGCGCGTTGTGGGAGGCCGGACAACGGCTTCGTTCACTCGCACTGCACCCGGGCCTTCGGAGCCGAAGCCCTACCCATGCCGCTCGGAAAACGCCATCCAAAAGTTATCCATGGTTGTTCCATCTTAACATCTGGATTTTTTTCATAGTTTTTGTTCCATGTTTAGTTCTTCACTTTCCATAAATTGTCAATTTTGGGTTCTTCAATATTTGCATAGGCTGTCCATTTAATTCCATTTCCAGTTCTTCAATTACATAATATGGATGGTGAATGCTGGAGAAAATATGGACATGTTATGGTGATGTTTTCAGAACGGAAACTTGACATGTTTGTTGGCGACTTCCGAGAAAATGAAAATTTGACATATGATTTAATGTTTGACATCTGAAAATGATGATGGAACTGATTGAACGAATTGAACATGATGATCTTTATCGTTTTGTTCGGAATTGAAGCTTTGAAACTGTTGAAAGGTGGATCTTCACGAATGGAGAGACCGACCCCACGGGCCCACGGGTCCAATTCCATTTGAGTTCCTGGGGTTCCAATAATTCCACTGGCCATCCGACCATCCGAAAAGAAGATGGTTGGATCCTAAAGGCCTATGAAAACGATGAAAAGTTGGTGCCTTTAGAACTTGGAGCGGATGATTCAATGATTTGATGGTTCAAAAGGAAACTTATGGAATATTTACCGGCAAAAATGGGGAGCTGATCGCCAATGCATCGCTTAAATCGATTTACCGCAACAGAAAGTTGAAACCTGAATCCATGGCTAGACCCGGAAGTCTATTGGGGTGTCCAGTTTCAACTTTCCTTGAAGCAAGTCTGGGAATGTTGATGTTTTGTGGAGCTAAGAACCTCTATTTGGAGACAGTTGAGTGAATCATAACAACCTCATCTCTCCCAGAAAAATGAATGTTCAAGCAAGGTGATGACTTCAAAAATGCAAACATGCTGGAAAGGAAGGTACAGTACTTAATAGTACTTAATACTGTTAGCCAAAAAAACTGGGAGGGTTGAACTACCATTTCTGCTGGTTTTTGCTCCATTGAACCACCATGATAGCATCATGGTTCGGGATGTTTTGAACTACTGTACCATGTTCTTTGAACAGGTTTCTTTCTGTACATCTTTGCTGATCGATCGTGAGTTTTTCAGATTCCCAAAAAAACACACACCGAACGCCCAGCTGAAGCTGCAGGTACTACTTGATGCGGAGGAGTTTCAAGGAGTGCCTTGGCATATCATCAAGAACTGAACTGAGACTTTTCGGGGAGATCGCTGATGTTCGGCATCCGGGACATGTTCTTCGGAGCTGGACAGGGAAATTTCTATGGCAGTCGCAGCTGTTGCAACAGAAGCAACATGGTTGTGTCTGAACAGATCGGCAATGGAGTGAAGCGATTTATGGGATTTATTTGGAAATTGATCCTTGCCCTTTGAGTTCTTCCAGTTCTAGGGAAGAACACTGAAAAACCAAGCCGCTCACCAAGTTCCAACCATCTTAAGTAGTGGATTATCATGGATTATCCATGGATTATCCATGGATGATCCCCTAATTTTTGTTGGCTTTATCGGTTGTTTCCAAGTTTTGTCAACTTTGATGCGGACAGGACATCGGTATCGCCACCTGGTATCGCGTATCATTTTCCGCTGAGGCTCCCGTTGTGCCACGTCATTGGGAATGAGGCCAGCAGCGAGGTGATGTTACTTGTTGGTTGTGTCCCACCGAAAATGGCCTTGGGGAAATCCTCCGAAAAACACAATGGGAAAGTCATAGGGTAACAAATCTTGTGAAAGTATCTTATGCTTAATTATTTTATGCATAAATTTGCATAATCCTCATCCCCCAGCCCCTAACAAATATGGTAATCCTCTGATATCGTAAATGAGTGATCTTCCAGCAAGCCACGGCAAGAAAAACAGCCGGGCACTGACTCATCCGCCACGGGTTCCTGAGGTGCACTTTGGGGCAAAAAATCTATATCCATGTAGAATATCCTCAACCTATTCCGGGCTATCAACCTATGTTCCCAGTATATTTCCTCATTTTAATTTATATATATATACACATATATACACTGAATATAAATTATACATACATGTGTCTGTCCATCCTATAGATTTCCAGCAGATTTTGCCATGTCCCGGGATCTCCACGGTGTGCCCAAAACGTCATCGGTTTTCATCGCCAGATCTTCGTGGTGCACGGTGGGCTGCCCATGGATCCCATCGTGACGCTTCACGACATCAATGCCGTAGATAGGCAACGTCCAACTGCCTGCGACTCCAACACGGCCGTTGAACACATTTATGGTAACTAGATTAGATTATTATATTAGATCATTATTATGATTATTATTATTATTTTCATTGTTATTATTATTATATATATGTGTGTGTGTTATAAGTTATATGGGGTATTTGTTAATGGTTAATGTAATATGTTATATGGTTTTACATGGTTGTTATTATCCAACACATTTTAGATTTAATATCTATATGAATGATTTTGGTTATTTTAAGACTGTAAGATATAGTTGAAGAACATAGGCAGTCCATCTTGATTGGTATCGATGTATCAACATTTACAGTCCTTGTTGATTGATTATTGCAAAGTGATTGGTTATTGGTTATTGGGGATTTGTTCAAAAACCATATGAATGGGAAAACTATCCGTATCAAGTATGGTATGATGAGATGGGATAGGGTTATTTTTAATGGCTTACTATCTAAGTTGACGAAAAAGTATAACTGGGTGAATTCAACAAATGTTAATTTTATTTGTGGTGATATCGTTTTTGAACTAGTTATACAATTCATAGAATTGGATGATGGGAAAATTTTACAGGAAAACCCTATATTTGATGGTAAAAACCATGGTTTCCTATAAATTTTCCCTTAAACCAATCCAGTGAATAATGGGGTGAAACTTAGCAACGTCACTGGGGCGCCCTGGTTTGGGGATGGTCCTTGAAATTCCGCTTCCCACTGTGGGACGACCAAGGTCTCCTGTAACGTGACGTAACATCACTGTGAAGGGCAACCCCATGGTGTTACAAGAAATGTCATAAATCAATATCCAGTATAATCACGAATATCCACTAATGATATATAGATATGGAATGATAATTATATAGAATTATGATATATAGATGTATATAATCTATCTAATATAGAATCATGTAGAAGCCGATGGAGAAGAACAAGAAGACGAAGAAGACGATGGAGAAGAAGAAGAAGAAGCATATAAATCATGAGTGTGTGATTTGCAGATGTTCCTAGTCGTCTTCCATTCTTGATAACCCCCTCCCATGTTCTCACAATCATATGCAGGCGTCATGATGTGCCAATCAAGCACTGCGCCCTGATGGGGTATCTTGGCGGAACCAGGTGCACTGAGCATATCTCGCCCAACGTCGATTGGGCAGACCTTGGGCAGACCTTGGTTGGGTAGGTTGGTTGATTATGTTTGCCAGAAATGAGAGAACCTGCTACATGTTTGCATAGTATCCAAAAATTGGGTCCAACAAATTGTGTGTTTGACTACTGTTATTTTTAAAAAATAAACGATTATAGTTGACTGTTTTATACATCTGGCAACCTCCAAAAATATGGAAAAGTAACGTATCAGAAGATATCACGAGTTAAAAGTGGAGGTTTAGTGAAGTGTACATCTCTATCACTGGTTGGTTGTTTGGAACATTTTCTATTTTCCATTTCATATATGGGATGTCATCCTTCCCATTGACGAACTCCATCATTTTTCAAGATGGTTATTGCACCACCAACCAGTATCATTATTAACCATCATTAACCATCATTAACCATTATTAACCATTATTAACCATGGAAATCCCATTAAATCCCATTAAAACCTTGGTGTTTCTTTCTATCAAACTTCGTCTCCCAGCTCCAGGGCCCAACGGCCCAACCATCTCAGGTACCCAAAGGGCCAAAAAGTCGTGGCTCGCAAGGCTGGTCGATGGCTGGAGAAATAGCCATGATGAGAGAAACTGGTTAAAAATATGTAGATAATATATGATAATATAGGTTTTTGAATGTCCATGGTCCATAAATATTTGGATAATGAAATAATTATACATATATGTTTATATATATATAAAGAGAGAGAGAGAGAGATTTTTTAATAGATGATATAGGTCTACAATATCTGGATAAACTATAAGGACCTCACTGCGACGTCACTATAATGCTTGTTAACTCCACAATAGCCTTAATATTCAGGTTTGTGAAATATTAAGATATATCTTAATTTCTCCAGATAATATGGCTAAGAATTGTGTGAGACCGATGTATCATATGGCTACTAATCACGAACAATCAGTTAATAATCAGTTGTGATTTTTTAAGATGTATGTTCAGCTAAACAAACTGATTGTACAAAGATATATAGATTTAGATCTATATTTTCTACTTACGAACCAAGGATTGGATGTTTTTCGATGGACTTACAAACCCCAAGAAGATCTCGAAACCGGTGGCAACACCATTCCGTACCGGCAGTCTGGTGCGGCACATCCTTAGGTCCGGCTTTCCTGGGTTGACATATAAATGGACACAACGTGAATCAAATGTGACTACCCTCCAGTAACTCAACATATGGAAAATCACCATGTTCATCCATGTTCAATATGTAAGTGATATATTACTATTAAATCATCCATCAACATGTCTTTATTTATATAGCCACATTTCTTTCCGGTAGCTGTATTGCCCCCCACCAGGATCTGACGGGCAAAGACGGTGAGAAGATTTTCAAGGGAAGCAAAGGCGGGGTGTCCGAAAAACCCACGGCTTCCAGATGGCGTATCGGATGGTTGATGCTTTGGAACATATCCTTGGAAATATCCATGTTGAGAATGGCTTTTTGCATGGCACCTGGCCAGATCTGTAGAAGGGAAATATGAAAAATATGATGAACTTTGATTTGACCAGCCCCCCCTCAAAAAAGATATTTTATTTATATAAATCAGCCAGGTTTTGTGCTTGGGGTTAACATTACTCCCAAATAGCCTACGGGAAAGCCAAACAATGGGTTTCAAACATGAACTTGTTCAGATAAATTTACAATATTTTACCCAAAACAAAAAGTGTCCAAGCTGTTTTTCTTCACATTTGCCCATGCCATGTTTGAGTCCAGTGTTGAATTTTGCGGGGCTGATAGACAATAAGTAAAATCCCGCGAACGTGATTAAGTACTTGTCGACATTTGCTTTGGGATTACTATATAGTATATAGTTTATGGGTTTTCCCTTCTCCAAATCGTGACAAACCATGATTTCGGGGGTGGATTTCGCACATCCTGCATGCCCCGATTCCAGTGCGGCATCGCGCTGTTATTGGAAAACCGGTCATGTCTGGTGTCAAGATTAATATGTCCCACAAAATAAACATAAATAAACAACATCAATCCTGATAGTCACCAGCTTGCCCTCAGCCTTAGCTGGACCTTCGGGATGGCGATGGAGAAAATTTCCTGATAGTCACATGATGTCTCATAGTTTACAGTTGTCAGGGTTGATGCCAAAACGATCCTTGCTTTTCTAAATTCTGCGCTGCTGTCCAGGTCGTTTATTCGAGCGCGTGCGCAAGTCGAATGACGTCCGGGGGCCGTGGGGGATATCGTGGGATCGGTCAAGTGGTGCCACATGGTGCCACTCCACCGGGGATGGGTTTCGCCATTGGTTTCGCCATCGCCTTTCCAAGGCCATTGTCCGGTTTTCGGGCAATTCTCAAGATGAAGTGGTGGTGACACTTGGCGAGAGAGGGAGCTAAGGAAGCCATGGATGTTCCCGAACGCGCTCCAAGGATTTAAGATATGAGTTTCGCAACCAGATGATAAGTAAAATTATATTATATCATGGTAGTCACATATCCCCATATATATCCCAACTTTCTCATTTCCTGCATTTTAATAACTTGATTAGCTTGCCCAGATGGGGATCACATCAAAGGCCTCCAAGTCAAATGGCCGAGGCAAATTTTTGGAGCACCTGAGTTAGAAGAAGAAATTGTTGCTTGGCCGAGGTGAATGGCGAAGAGCACGGGCTCAGTGAACCTATCATCACCATTGTTATGTGCTATTGTTATGGTGTGTTTATGAATGTGTGTGTGTGTTTGTGGTATTTATATGTATTTATATGCATGTTTATGTCTATGTATTTTTATGTATTTTTATGTATTTATATATATATATATTATTTTCATTATTACTATAGATGTAATTATATATTATATAAATTATATATATAGAGTGTTTTTTTTTAGTACATATACATACCATCTATAGTTGATAATACTCCATTGGAGGGCACCAACGGCTGTATGCTCCTGGACAACTGGCTCCATACGGAGACGGCCATTGGAGGCGCCACCAGTGGCGCCCAAGATGATGAAACCAGACGGGCACCGGTTAAACGGTTAAACCAGAGAAATGAGCTAAGGCAGCTAAGGTCAAGTTTGGAGAATTGGGTATATATATATGATTATATATGTAACTATATAATTATATAAGTATATATATATATCGAATATGGTTCATGATATGATATGATATGATATGATATGATATGTGATGTGTGTGTCACTTGTGCAACATGTGTAACATTCCCATATGCTTCGTCATGTGTGGTATGTTTGGGTCATAATTGTCCAGGTATGTCTAGCTGGGGTTTCATGACAAGCACCAGCGTCAAGTGATCTCAACAAGTCTCGACCACAGTTCCTGCACAATGGAAGGTCAAGGGCTGAAACGTAGCCACATTGACATCTCTAAGGACATTATTTACAGCTCAGAGATGCTTGGCGGCGCGTTTTGTTCATGATTTCTTCAATTTCTTTCTCCCGAAGACTTGGAGACAGCTGTTTTGATACCTTTCTGGTAACAAATATACGTTGAATGCGGCGGTTTCATTGTAAAGCTGTCCGCAAGACCCATGCAGCTTCATGTTTGTGAATACCCGCTGCTGCCCCCAACACTCCGTATCAAATTTCTACAGGTCACAGTCCGCCAAAATTTACGCATAATTAATCCGTGGTTGTGTCCATGTGGCATTTGCACCTGTCATTGCATCACAGCAGCAATTGTATATGAGCAAGCGCAAAAAGATGGTATGAAGATATATGCATGTGGCCCCCCGTCGCTTCACAAATCTATGATTTACAGCTAAGAGCATTAGGGCGCCTTGAAGGGTACTGGGGACCTTGACGGGCGATACCCACAAAAAAAATGATTAGCATAGAATCAGTAGCAGGTTTTGATCGTGACATATCGTGACGACTATGATACATGACTCGTTTTCATGTTTTACATAATGTTTCTACTGTCGTCAAGTTTGTCAAGCAGTAAATATAGTAAATTACCATATGTTCACATATGCTCGCCAGATTCTCCAAGATTTTGATCGTCAACCCTCCCCAAAGCTTTGGGCTTTCCAGGAAGGAGCGCTTGCGACAGCGTCAGCATCGCATCTTTGTGTCTCTCCTGTGGAGTGTGGCTCGGTAATACAAACATGGATGGCTGGGAAGTCCCCCTTCGGTAAATGGAGGATTTACCATCTGGTTGTGACTAACATCGCCATGGTATAGATGGCCCATAGAAATAGATGGTCTACCTGGGTTTACCTATTAAAAATGGTGATGTTCCATGGCTATGTTAAACAACCAGAGGGCAACGAAAAATACTCGAACTATACCGGAGGGCAATTAACCATGACTGAATCATGATTTAGAGCATCAAATACATGTGGAGAAACTGTGATAAACGATGGTTGGTGATGAAAAAGGAGTTCTACTGCCTGATGCCTAATCATGCCTCAACTATGTGGATTCCGACAAGACCTATGAACTGGGAACCCCTAGCACCAAACATATCCAACAAATAGAAGATGGTACCACCAGTGAACAGGGCCAGATCCACAGCTCATGTTTTTTCCAATCCACTCAAAGTTGGTGATGGCTGCAGTAAATCACTACATTGAGATACCACGCATTGGTGATTCAGAAGACCAACTGGGGAGCAACTGGGGCACATTGTTAGCATAACTGGTTAGCACAACCCAGTTTCAGCCCAGACGTTGGATTGCCACTGGAGTCATAGGCGAAGATACCGTTTGACCCCAAAAAAAAGTACCTGGAAAAATGTGGTGACATGTGGTGACATGTGGTGACATAAATGTAACATATATCCCTTATGATTTGGGACCTTTTGCCATTTTCCTACTTGAGAAGGTCGTTTTCAGGTCGTATTCAAATCCATGGTTCACGGCGGAGCGCTCATCGTCCCCCCCCATGGATTTAGTGTTTTTGTTTCCCTATTGCCAGTGACCAACATTGGGGGTACTCCAAATGTTCAGATAAACATAACCCCCAAAAAATCATATATGTCCCATGGAAAATCCCATATCAAATTCAAGGTATCATGATTTTCCCAGAAAAGCCAAAATCAGAGTGTTGATCATATGTCCCACTACCACCAAAAGGATGGTTGAAACCCTATAGTGGGATGTTTACCATCTATCAACTGGTGCAGGATTTGGCAACCATCCACAGTATGTCCCACAGGGGAAGGTTTCGTTTTAGAACGCGGGATAATACTCAATTTGAAACGCGGCTTTATTACTCATTTTGAAGCGCGACACACTCTGTGCCATGGTTTCCATGATATCTGTGTGGTTTCCATGGTTTCC
>Ga0126342_10005090_pt1 | contig 22767 bp, 12 predicted proteins | sample Cyp1metagenome_FD_92528 | JGI IMG/M metagenome (GOLD analysis project Ga0126342, IMG submission 92528) | Coral microbial communities from Lord Howe Island, Old Settlement Bay, Australia - Cyphastrea 1 metagenome | ecosystem: Host-associated > Invertebrates > Cnidaria > Coral ...
TCCCTCCGTCACCACTTCCCTTCATCACCACTTCCCATCGTCACCACTTACCATCGTCACCACCTCCCATCGTCCCCACCTCCCTTCCGCACCACTCCCCTTCATCACCACTTCCCATCGTCACCACTTCCCTTCATCACCACTTCCCTTCATCACCACTTCCCATCGTCACCACTTCCCTTCAACACCACTTCCCTTCGTCACCACCCTATCTCATAGCTTCTTATTCTTTTGTTATATATTGCTATTGTATTGTGATGTGATGTACCACCCTTCATCATAGTCAATTCCATCAAGTAAAAGTCATTCGTAACTCGGAAGTATTGCTTCCCAGCTTCCTTTGATAATATATTTAATTAATATATATTATATTTAAATATATATTAATTCAAATTTGATTTTATAATATATTTAAATTTTATTAATTTCTATTCTTTTTATATCAATATTTTCGAAATTCTATTCTCCGAAATAATAATATTTAATCAAATATTGCTGCATTTCGCCTCAGCCGCAGATCCATTAACGCCATTGTTGATCCAATGATATCCAATGTATCGACATTTTAACGCACGTAATAAATAATGGGATAAACCATCTTATCAATTGGAATAATTACACAGTATCAAAATCATGTCATATCTGTTCCTGATCAGCTGCAAACCACCAATATACATATCATATATGTACACATTGACATTCTTGAAGTATCATACCAGCGACGGGGAAACTCCCGTAGATAAAATAATATTTTTCCTAGCTATAAATGGACACAAATGGGGGATGCCATGATGCAATTTTCTGACACATGTCCTTTTTCCATTGGTTAAATCACTATTAATGAAGGTCGAAACCTCATGGACTGGTGAAATCTTATCTTTTAGCGATCTCGCGATCTCCTTCTTGATCTTCTTGATTGTTTTACTAAGCCAACCGGCGCCCGCTAGTTTTAAGTTGGTTTAGAAGCCCGTCCCTTTATCTTTATTTATAATATTGATAATTAGAATGATCATAAATCATCATATAGCCTAGTTCTAAACCAACTTAGCCAACGAAATCCACATGTTCCATCATTTTGGTAGGTTGAATCACCATTTCTGTTGCTTTAACCCAAATGTGTGTAGCTTATCCACCTGGCCGTTCTGTCAGCGCCAAGTCGCGAAGTGGCCCGGCTGGTTTTGTTTTGCCACCTGGAAAGGAAGGTCTACTGCGCGACAAGTCCAGAACCAGGTTTGGTGCGGGATTCTATTATATCCTCATTATACAGTAATCCAGTAAACACATCAGTCTAGGATTATAATGGGATTATAATGGGATTATAATGGCAATTTGGGGAGGGTAATCCTGACTGTCACCTATAGTTATGTCACAGCGAGACTCTTCGTCATAATTTAGCCAAACATACGCAAGCCAGTTCTCAAGCGTTAACACAGGTGTATGTATACGTTCATATACATATGTATATATACACAAAAATATAGATATACAAATGTAAATATATATACACACACATCTGATGATGCTATTTATATAATTTTTTATAATCAAACAAATTGTTTTCAAGATGTTCAAATTCTGGTTCAAGGTTGTTTTGTGATAACATTTTGCTCCGCGCCCATCGCCTCAAAAATGCATCATCATCGCTTTCACTGGTGCTTTCGCTGCCTAGCGAGATCTCTGCAGAGCCGTGACATCTTGAGCATCATTTTAGATATGTTCACACAAAGACTCAAATGTCAAAACATGAAACCGGTTGAAACCATTAACCAGGTCTATGCAGAGCGGCACAACCCATGGAGTGCACCCCAGGATTGAAACCAGATTCATAGACTTGTAAAGCTTTGTCTGAAACTAGGGCGTACCCAAAAATTGCAGTTTCAATGTACAAAATGATGATCATCGAATGCAATTACCAGACAATACTAGTCAAAGCCACATGAACTCAGCAATTGGTATACAAAATCTAAATAAAACCGAATGCAAACATCTATTGCTATTTTCTTTGGTTATTCAAATTACCACTAGTTCGCTAAAGGGTATACCACTATTGTTAAAGGATCTTAATGAATTTTAATTAATGTATTTGAATGAAAATTATTTGATATTAATGGATCTTAATGGATTATGCTCTTCTATCATTTTGGAGATTACTATACCCTAGTCCCATCTAAAGCTGAAAAAACTCCCGCCTGGTGTGGCAGCCGCTCGCAACCTCGAAATCGTTTGCTGATCAGCCAGGGAATGGCTGACCATTTTGGGAATAAAATAGTGGTTTTGTTTCCAGTGATATATTGCATATTCAGACGTCTCAAACCATGTGGCTAAGCGGCTAACATGGACTCCTCAGTTTTTGAACTAAAAATGGGAAACTTGGAAGGGGTGCAATATGATTTAATACGTATGATGATGATGATGATGGTGGTGGTGGTGGTGATGATGATGATCAAATTGAAATTATTGGGCAGCCTATACTCAAACAACCCTGAAGCTCAGGGCGCTAAAAAACGGTTCCGTGAAGGATACCTAAGGAGTAGCAAATGTACGCAGTTCAACCACAAATTAAAATAACACGGGCGTGTCTGAAAATGGTGTCTACCCCCATTGAACAATCCATTTCATGCCATTTCAAGAGGGAAACTGAGGATTAACCAGTGGATTTTGGAGTACCCTAGTTTCAGACAACCCGAATGAACATCAATCGCAATCAAAGCGACACCCCTTACTAACTCAAATCACATCCAGAAGATGTCCAAATGAGCCGTCAAATATACCCCTATCCCCTGAAATACTGGTTTCTGAAGAAGGCCATTGATTGAGGAATTGTTTCTGAAGATGGACCCTGGGTGAAAGCATCTTCTCAGCATGAAGAAATTGACGAATGCAAGCGAAGTAGACGAAAATTCTAAGCTGCAAAAAAATACTATGTATACAGTAAGTAACCTATTGAATGCAACGATGACCAGTTCATCCTATCAGAGCGGTTGTGGGGCGTGACCCCTTTACGCGTCTTCAGAGGAGCAAAACTCGAAAGGTTCTCGTGTGGGCTTAACTACCCTCTGGTAAACTAACATAACTATGGAAAATGACAATTTTTTAATGGGTAAATCCACTATAAATGGCCATTTTCAATAGCTATGTTTGTTTACCAGAGGGTATGCATCCTATGGTTGGATGCTTGGGGGTCCCCCATCTGACATAGACCTTCTATATGGTACCAGTAGGTATTTCCAGTAAATCGGTTCCTGAAATGGCCACTGATTATATGCCAATTCTATCCAAGTTACAGTGTTACATCCAGTTCTATATCCAACGTATCTCAACTGTATTCCATTATATCAGTTATATCCGTAAAAAACAAGTATATCCCCAACATATCCCATTATATGCCCATTATGGTTGGGTTCTAAATGATCAAAACTAGTCTACAGGAATTCCTTTGCGGATTTCACGTTGCCATGAGGCGGGATCGCCGGCACGGCCGGGACTTCATCCTGGCACCAGCGCATGGGAGGGGAAGAGCCAATGTGGGCTTAGTTCATGTGGATACATCTGCTGCTCGTTGGTGGTATACCTACCCCTTTGAAAAATATGAGTTCGTCAGTTGGGATTATGACATTCCCAATATATGGAAAGTCATAAAGTTCATGTTCCAAACCACCAACCAGGCTGGTTTCAAGCTGTGTCATCTGAAAAGAACAACGAGTTGGGATCCCGTCAAAATAGGCAACACGAAAATGATTTGAAACCTCCATGGATCGTCCCTGTGAATCTGTTCATGGGGGGTCCCACTTTTTGGCGTCATGACATAGACCGGCCCTCCTGAAACCTGCGTGAACTAGGAATCACCGAAACGGCATGAAGAATCAACAAACAGTACTCGTGGCCACCAGTCAGACAATCCTAGATTGTGTGCCAAACAAATTAGCATGGTTAGCTAAATTTATGCATTCACTGCCAGCAATAAACCATTCTCACCTAACAGTCAAAAGGTTTGTCCAGCGATTGGGTCAACACCGGGGTTTTCTTGCGGCCTGCATCCGGCATTGCCATGAGCCACGTTTCGAAAGAACATGTCATCGAAAAATACAGGCCGTTATGGCCACCCCAAAAGATAGAAAAGTAAAAACCTACTGAAACAGTGACTAATATTGGTACGACTTTTGATACAGTAACTTCTGGGGGTTACCTTTCATCTTGACTGAAGAAATCGTCTACCTCCTGTAGTGTATTTTTCCAGACCATGATCATCCCAGACAGTGGGAATTTGCAACTCCATCGGTTATTTTTCGAATCCCATAAAAATCAGGAATCAAAACTCAGAATTTGGGTGTCCGCTACTTTTTCGGACACACACGGGCATGCGGCCTATCAAACGGAGTATCTTGGGGTCTAGATCTGGGCTCACAAATCTTCAGGGGGAATTTGAAACCAAGGGAACCACATGTTTTGATACATTTTGGTCAAGTTTAAGTCATTCGAAGCCTCCCTAAGATTCTTTCGTATAAGTCCATGCAATGACCCCCAAGGTGAAAACGGGATAAGATCCTATATGGGCCAGGGTCAAAACATGGTATGTGGTTGCGCGGCTTCGGACAGTGTCTTTTCTGCCTCTGCACTGGTTCCCGCGATTTGCAGAACCAAGCAGCTACTGCCAGTGATATCCGTGGATTCAGACAATAACATGGTATGTGATTTATTGTCATCCATTTCATAATGGAATTCCTTACAATGGATATATGCATGTATGTATGTATGTACGTACGTACGTACGTACGTACGTACGTACTATTCTATCCATCCATCCATCCACCCATCCATCTATCTATCTATCTATCTATGTATCTATGTATCTATAATCCATATTCATCAATTGATGGCCATCCACCAATGTGTATACAATCCATCTTTTGACTCCGAGCTTGCGGGCGGGAATCCGCACTGACAAAGCCCATGCACTGGTGGCGGGTAAAAGGCAGCATAACTGCAAGCATGAACAAAAAACAGCTGACGGCATGCCAGGGACATATCTTCCGTTCCGCGGCGGGGGACTAACCGCATCGCGCAGCAGCCCCTGCTAAGTGATAAAACCATGGCAAACAATGACAGCAATGTCATAGCAATGCTCGGGGACACTAGCTGCTACATCACATCAGGCTGTCAAGCAAAAGCAAAGCAATCCTGAAGCGACTGATGAACAACACATGAAATTTGGCCAGAGTAGTACATCCGTAGCCTTTGGCATTTTCATCTGCGGCAGAGAAATTCAATCTCATACACCAATCCAGGAGGACAACAGCTTACCAGAGAAGGCATCAAGGTCCTTTTCCGTAAGCAAAATCCCGTCCGGAAACATGGACCACAAGGAGATCACACACACATTGTCTCCATAAATTCGGCGTTGCTCAGCGCACCAAGCGGCTGCAAAGCAACAGGAACAACAAACAGGCACGTACGACTTATCACTTGTGATAGATTCTGATAGATATCTTTTGCTGCAAGGAACAGAACCTTTTGGGCCAACTAGTCTCACTATTTTGTAGTTGGTAGTCCAAGGGTACACCACTTTGAGTTTGGATCACGCTTCAAAAATTATATTGGGTAATCATCCAAACAACTCAAGCAAGGCAACGGAATGGTGGTTTTGACCCACGCCAAAAACATAGTACGTTTGTGGGGATCCTCGTCATCGTCCCCCCCAAAAAACGTGGAACAACAACTATTAACTATTATGGTATCGCCCAAAACAATAGGAACGGTCAATTCTTATTCCATTCGCCAATACTTGAGATACTTTGAGTATCAGGATTTCGCTTTTCCATCTTTTTGGGGCTTGCTTTAAAGACTGTGAAACAACCGGCAACCCAAAGACATGGAGACCCCCACCTCCACGATGATTTCTTCTTCGCTGCTTGAAGCGTCACCTGGCACAACGACCCTACAAGAGTTGTTGTGGTTTCAAAGATGGGTTCAACGGAAAATATACTTCACTTTATTTCCAGTGCATGGATGGAATCAGACTGAAGCCTGTAATGAACTACGTGGGTCTTGGGAACTTGGGACGCACCTCAATCGGATCCGCAAATTTGCTCCGCACAGCTTTGCATAATCTCGGTAGTCATTTATGAACCATCCAGTTTTGTTTCAAAACAACATACCCTCTGGTAATTTAACATAGCTATTGAAAATCGCCCATTTACAGTTGATTTGCCTATTAAACATTGTGATTTTCCATAGTTATGTCAGTTTACCAAAGGGTAAATCCGGACATTGAGTGACCCACGATTCTGGCCGGCTGTTTTTTTAGGAGATTTCATGGATTTCAGCGCTTCGCGGCCAACCCACGGAAGTCTGGAAAATCAAATCTACGACTTTTCTAAATTTGCGTGATTTTACCAGTTTTTGCGGGATTTTTGAGGGTAATCCTTGACGTTTTTTTGGTTTTCTGTGTGTCCAGATAGCTCATTTCCAATAGGGTCAGTAAACTTCAGCGTTTGCGTCCATTGTCCATCGTTTGCGCACAAAGCATGGTCAACTCTGAAGTTCACTGATTTCTTTTCAGGATTTGGAAGATCCCGGACGGTTTGAGTCCAGCAGTCGCTGTCGACTATTACCTTCAAGGCTTGCATATGCTTGCATAATGTTCTGAGAAAGAAACCAAGGCTCCAAAAGCAAGGTTCGCCCAATATGTATTAGCTATGAATAAAAACGGCACACAAACCACAGGATGTTCAAACAATATGATTCAAACGACGGTGACTCGCCAAAAACAAAAATACGGAAAGGCGGGAGCAGGAAAACGTGAGACTCTTGTATCATAAACTTCGGAAGAGACCGATTTTCGGCCGTGCGTTTCATCACATTTTGAAAACTCATGATGTTCTCGTGAAATGGAAAACTCACACACCAAGCCTCTTTTTGATGATTTTTGTGTTCCTTTCCATTGCAATTCCAATATCTTTTGAGAAAATCGCGTTTTCATCGCAATGCTACAAATGGATTTCGCTTGACAAATGTATGTTTTTGGGACTTCCAAATATGTTTTGCTGTAGCGAGACGCACGCGTTCAATGTCTGGTGCAAAAGCATTATATAGCATCCATGAAATAAAAACATGTGAAGTGTGAAGAGTAATCTGCAGTACGTCCGTAGCGTAGCATCAAGCACGTGTGCAAGTAAAAGTGAGGGCCTCTGTAGCGCAGCATCAAGTACGTGTGCAAGTGCGAGTGAAGACGTCTGTAGCATCAAGTAGGTGTGCAAGCGCACTTGAACTTTTTTGTCCCACCCCAATTTTCGGCACGTAGGCATAAAATTGATCAAGAAATAATGCCATGAAATGTTTTGTTTGCTTCCAAGTGCAAGAATGTAGTATCTAGTGTCGGCTCGTGTCACATTTACTCTTCCCGCCTGCAATTCTCTGCTCAACCGTGACTTGCCGATGAGTCACGCACACACAAACAGCACATGAACTATCTGTCCACCCTTGAAATCCTACAGAGAGAATGAAAATTGCCATGCATCCAATGCCAATAAATCATGCTGGTTGGTGGTTTCAACCCCTCTGAAAAATATTAGTCAAATGGGATTATTGTTCCCAATATATGGAAAGTAATAAAATTCATGTTCCAAACCACCAACCAGCAATAAATCATGTGGTTGGGAAACTCTTAATAGCTCCGTGGCTTCCCATTCCATAAGGAACATGGATACCCATAGCTGCCATAGCTGCCGACGCGCTAGTTTGTGCTCACCTATCGCAGGAGGGTCTGTCAGAACAGGGCGGCCTGCACGGTTGGAGATGCGCGCCACACCCAAACCTGACCAGAGCCGAAATGGGATCCTTTGATGTGCCATAGAAGTAGGTATTAGATGATGTTGGATGGTGATCCTCAATGTTGGTAAATGTAAAATGCTAGCGGCTTATAAACCACTTACCAATGAGTTATTGACTAATCCGTAGCTGCCGTGACTGGTGATCGTAGATGGGTGAAATTCCCAAACATAATACTTGGGGAATATTCGAGGATCGCAAGACCTTGTAGTGAACGCATCGCCAGCTAGCTCATTTCATGGCCCATCTAAGAACCAGGCAGCAAACCTTGGAGTCATACACAGCTATAGAGCCCGAGCTACCTAGTGCCAGTTCATGTTGGCTATGGTTGAAGTCACCAATTTTGTTGCTTCATCTCAACCTTCAAAAAAGACAAAAAATAGAACAGTAAACTCGTGGCTAATGAGATATAAAACACAATTTAAAAAACAGATGAAAAACTGTTGTTCTATCTATTTCGGTGACTATACAGTACCCAGAATAACTATCCCGAATCACGTTTCGGGACACAAACCATTTACAATCACCCATTCACTAACCCTGGCCCATCGGAGTTCTGGTTTCTTTACCATTCACCCTTCGTCCCCGTGTCACTGACCGCAAAACCCCCACGATGCATTGCGCCTGCTAAACCCTCCTTAAGCAACCTCCGTTGGCGCTCCGACAGCGCTGCGGGCCTGGGGATTGGTTTTGTTGGGAAAATCTGCCGGAAACTGTGGTTTGACCATCAAGTTCCTGGGGCGTTCCTAATTTTTTTTTCCCTTCAGCCAATCTAATGATTTAATTACATTATTTGGGTATAAGATGGTATAAGTCAAAACGGAGTGCCCCCAAAAAAACACAACAAGGTCATGAGTCATGGCGACGTTTACGGCCGTGTGGAATTTTAGCGTTTTAATAAGACTCAAAAGATGAAAATGCGCACTCTCTCAGCGTTTTATGGCTTTGGCATTTTTGCCTCAAGCTAATCACCTGTAAAATGCAGTACTTTTGAATCATGTTGCCGCAATTCCATCGCGTTTTGCCTGACGCACCGCCTTTGAGATTAATTCGGCGACTTTCTTTCCATTTTTTGGAGTTGAGGCACGTGTAGTCATCTAAGGTCGGGTTGACCTGGCCATCTTGTTGTGTCTGACTTGGCCAAAGCGTCTGTTCAAACGCTTTGCTTCGCTTTTTTAAAAAACCTGCAGCAACCTAGCATCAAGTGCACAACGTATCTGCAGCAGACTTGTAGCGTAACATCAAATGCATAACATATCTGTGGCAGACTTGCAGCGTAGCAAAAGAAATCACATTATATCTGTAGCAGACTTGCAGCGTAGCATCAAGTGCATAATATTCCTATAGCGTAGCATGAAGTGCACAGGCAAGTCGACAAGAAAGATATTGCCACCCCCCACCTATTCCAATCCCCAACCCATTCAGCAGATTTGTGACAAAGTATCAATTTCCTTTCCATTCCCTCTTACCCACCCGCATATGTATTTGTTGCATCTATAAACTCTACTAATATAAGCATATATCTTGAAGGTCCAAAGATATGCGTCTTCAGCGGGGCCGTTATTGGCGCTGTGAGTCTTAAATTTTGACCCATACTTGTGGCCGCTGAAACTGGGAAGAGAACTGGAATGATGATGATGTTGATGATGATGATGATCCGTTGGAATTGGGTGCAGCCCATTTTCATGCAAACCTAACAGGAAGGTGCTCACTCTATGCGGTAACTTATAACTTGGAACAAAGGATTTTGCTGGTGGATCCATCGAAATACTTGGATGGATTGGGACGACACTCGCTTAAAATTTGTAAATGCAGTTCCACTTAATTTCCGCAAGTATATGGCCAAATTCTAGGGGTTATATTCTATGGGGCAGAAATCAGCCATGGTTATGCCCAACAGAGCCCACAATCCCCAAACTTTTGAACAACATTGCATTTTACTAATGAATATTGGTGTTTTTCATTCACCATCTTATGGGGGATTAGACACATGGCATCTATGTCACTTGGAGGCTTATCCTCATAGAGTTCCCAACTGAACAGGGCTTCATCCACGATCCCTGGCATTATAAGAGTTATGTAATATCATTTAAAAAAAGGCCATTACGCTCTATCTTCTATATGATATATGGATGTGATATAATACATCATGTCAAAACAATATGAAGACCATTATATGAAAGTCATATCATATATCATACCAAAACAATTGATGATATAGAAAGCTATGTTGTATATCATGGTAAACTTACTTGTGCTTAGTAGGGAATGAGGGAATGATCCACAATAACTATCAATAATCATCCCAGCAACCCCCATTCCCATCCATTCCCTACTATGCACCAGTAAGTAAATTGAAACATTGGAAAACTATATTGTATATCATCAAACGGCATATACTAGTTGGTGGTTTCAACCCCCCTGAAAAATATTAGTAAGATTGGATCATCATCCCAACTATTGGGAAAAATTAAAAATGTTCCAAACCACCAACCAGCATATCATTTACCATAAGTAACGATATTGATATATGAAAACACCGCGATGACCGCCTGTGCTCCTCGGATCCTACCCTTCACGAATTGTTGCCATCTGCCCCGGATTCTTCGCTTATGGTTGGTTTATAAGACATAAAACTGTTGGGTGTAATTCTGGATATATTGGATATATTCTGGAGAATATGGATATCATGGATATATCTATATTTCACGGGTTCACATGGTCAGGTCCTTAGAGATTTCCCCCCGCAGACCCTCCAGAATCTTTTTGAAAAGATTCCACCATACCTCCACATACGATCCAAAACAAAAACTATGTAAACGTACCCTCTGGTAAACTAACATAGCTATGGAAAATCACCATTTTTAATGGGAAAATCAACTATTAATGGCAATTTTCAATAGCAACCTGTTAGTTTACCAGAGGGTAAATTACGCCAGGAGTCTGTTTTGTTTGAACAGATTCCTTAGACCCTCCACGGAGCACCATCTTGTCTTTACAGGGACCAGAATGTTTGCGACGTTGGATTCAGCAAGCCCTGCTCTTCAGAGAAGCCGTGAATAAAATCAGCTCTATACATAATAGATGGGCCATGGAATTAGCTGACTGGTTAGTAGGTGGCTGAATGTGGCTTATTAGCAAGTGTACAATACTATATAAACATTCCCAATTACCGGTTTTTGTCTACCAATTTCTTACCACTTGGACTGCGAACCAGGGCAAGTAAACCGCTGTCAGAGGTGTGCCTGTACCAGGGCGACAAACACTTCATCAGAGGTGTTTACCCAACTGTAACTTTAACTGGTGGAAATGATTGAACATGATGGTTTGAAATATAATGTTTCTGCATAGCTGAAACTTCATCCCTTCAATATACACCAAACACTTTACCATTTAATTTCCTGCCTAGTCTTAGATACCCTGCACAAGGCATGAATGATCAACATTGATCGTCATTATATATATATAATATTGATTACTCAACAGTAGCCACCAGTAATGAAATTTAATAAATCCTCAATATGTGTTCCTCTCATCACTCTGTATGGATAGTATATGACTGTTAGTCAACATTATTCCACCAAGGTTAACACAGTTAACACATTATCCAATTAGGCGCCAGGCGGGTCCAAGGGCTCTTCATCACTATCCAAACCTGGACGTGGCATCCATCAGTAGCATTTATCCTCTGGTAAAGAAACATGCCTAGCTGGGAAATCCCCAAACTAAATTGGCATAAATGAAGCTTTGACAACGCATATTCAGCTTGGCATTTGTTTGCCACTTTGCAATCAGCGATTTGAGAAAAATGATTTGAGTAACCAAACTACGAGTTTCATCTTCAACAAGTGGGAAGTTTATTTGAAAAAAATCACCGCTGGACTTCTTGAGTTAGTTTTTTCCCGACAGTGTGGTGAAGATCCTATAAACATCGTGTACTTCCATAATACTGGTCAGTTACGAGTCCCAAGTCATGCATGATGATCATCCCCAACTAACCACAGCGAATCATCAACCTACCATCATTTGTCAGTTCTCACTACATACTGGTTGGTGGTATACCTACCCCTCTGAAAAATATGAGTTCGTCAGTTGGGATGATGAAATTCCAAATATGGAAAAAATAAAAAATGTTCCAATGCACCAACCAGACATAAATCCCCATGTCTTTGATGGTTGTTCCTATGCTTCAATCCGAGCGCCAAGGGGCTGGACATCAGGACACCTATCTTCTCACCGATCTTTTGCCTCACGAAAAGCCGGTCCGAATGGGATGCCAGTCCTTCAGTTATCCCCATGGAAGATGGACCTTTTGGAACATGTTTTCCTCTGTTTTCCATTTATGGCACCAAAAACATAGCTGACATATCCCATCAGCCAACCATTCACCAGTCGATTTAATTACCTCGAGTCTTTTCTCTATCTCTCTTCAATCGATCAGAAAGTTGATGGACACAACCTCCAAACCAGCATATTCACCATGATAGAAGCCGGTCCAATCAGCCAGCAGTTGGCTCCACGAGTCCGTCGAACATTTTCTCCAGGAACTCCTTTGCATCCTGCTGGCGTAACCGCGCAGCTGGGACGCGACTTCGCAACCAGCGACCGGCTGCCCCAAATTCCAATGAAACAGTCGCACTTGCCTTGCAGTTTTTCCTGGTGGCACACCGGAAATTGGAAGTCTCGAACCTCATCCAATACCGATCATGCGATGTCCAGACTGGTGCTGACGTGGTCGAACAAGAGAAAGGAACAACAGTTTCAGTGCATTTTTGTTCAACTCATTCCAGTCTTGAGGGTATATGGAAAAAAACTAAATTAAGAATTGGCAAAATTTACAGCCCCCTGTGGCTCACAAATGTTGGTCATTCTGTAGTCTTCAGTGAGTGTACTGAAGGTTGACCTCCGTTCCAAGAGGACCCAATTGACACATACTAAAAATTGTGTGCCCAAGTGCATGCGGACCAGTCCTTCGTCTTTGCACTTGAAGATGTCCAACTCCAGCATTTCATGATCTATTGGAAGCTAATCCATTGTAAGTCGCCCGTAATAACTCCACTTTTGGGCGGTTCCACCTCCTCATCTTATTCCCAACAAAAACCAATGGTACAACTCAACCATTTTGTTTCCGTGAATTGGTTTGTACATGTTTGTACCCCAAATATAGACCGATTGGTGGTTTTAACCCATCCCGAAAACATGCTCGTCATCTCAACCAAATCATCCTTGGTATGGTTGAAAAACAATCAACATAACATATCTAAACCCACCAACCAGTAGAGGCTTACTGTAAATTGTCTGATCGACCTGGATTTGAGCATCCCTTCTCGATCACCCAGGTAGCCTCGAAACAGTTTCCCCGTAAGACTCCCCCACAGCAAACACGAAGATCTAAGTAATCGTCCACTTCTTTCATTCCACTTATAATAAACTTACACATACTTACACACTATTTATAACTGGGATGAACCACCCAGTGGATATGTCATATTATACATGAATATATTCATTATTCTCCTCATCGACAGTTATAGCAAAACACAATTTCTTCGAATATCACCCAACCGAGGTGTATGCGCATCCCGGTATCCAATGGCTAATCAAGATATCTAGTATGTATGTATGTATGTATGTATGTATGTCTATCTATCTACGTAGGGTGTGTTACTTATTTGGGATAATGATTGATGGCATTTATTGATTTATGTGATTATTACCATTATCAAATATAATTGAATCATGGCCATAGTTGGGTTATTATTATCAGTGTTTTTTCATCATTAATTATTATATTGTTACTGATTTGTGGTTTCAGCATTCGTTGATTTTCAGACCCATTTGTGATGATGACCCAAAGTGACGCATAGTTTCGGGATGGGTTGAAACCAACCAGATCATGTAATCATTATCATTATCGTTGGTTCTACCATTATTACTAGCGATGTGATGATCACCAAATGATTAAAAAAATCATTATTAAAATTAATATGATAATTGTCCTTATTACAATGTGCATACGAACAGTGTACTTAATAGCAGTGTACATACTAACAGTGTACATAAATTACCTGTCATTATCACATATTTGATAGTAATCCCACAAATCAAAACCGTTGATCCCCCCTAGCGGTTTCCCCAACGCGCCTGGCGGCTGCACTGCTGGCTTTGGCAGTGGCCCCCGTGGCCCCCGTGGCCTCGCTGCTTCCTTTGGCAGCTCTCGGAGCAACTCAGCAAGGCAAGATGGCGAGGCCATCAGAGTGACAGGTGCAAAGAAATATACATATATATATACACATATATATATATATATCTAATATAATCATGGTTCAATTTCTTGTATCTTATTTGGATGTGAATGAATATAAATATATATTGTTATAGATATACATATCATATCTATATGTTACACCATGTTCAATCATTTTTTCATGGCAGATTCCAAATGTAGCCAGATTAAACGATTAAATTCACAGTCACATCATCTTTCAAAGACTTCCAAACCGCAGCTTTTGGTGTGTCTATCCAAACGGAAGGGGAACATTCACCCCGTGGCCGATGCGTCATCTTCCTGGAACGACCTTCCCAAGGGCTGAAGCCCATGACCTGCATCAATGGGTTTGTTCAGGCAGCCCATGACCTACGTGAATATTGCTGAATCATCATTTTTGATATTCAAAATAGCTATGGAAACCAATTTAGTGAATTATTGAACCAATCATCGTCATTATATTGGTGAATATTGGTGAATTATTCAAAAAAACTATGGAACATGGCCCATTTAGTTGAATGATGTACCTGCTAAAACTGGTGATTCACCATAGCCATGTCAGCTCTCCGTGTGCCCGCGCAGATCATATCCTCGTCGCTGCTGTCATTGAGGATCTGTGCCACGCTCAGCGAACTCCCCGAGAATGGACAGAGCTAATGACTGGACAAATGAAGTAAAACGGAATAACCTCAACCATTAGTAGCTGATACACACATATATATATATGATATATTATAAGTATATATATATATATATATTAGTAGTTATATAACCTCAACCCCACCCAAATTGATGATACTGGTGTAGGGTTTGATATGGTTTGAACCTTCGGGGGAACTTCCAATTGCAGCCTGCATCCGCTGCAGAACCGTCCGGTATTTCCATGCCGGCTCAGCAAATGGGCCAGGTGTTGTCTTCATCCATCAGAGTAGGCTGGTAAATCTTAAGTTACGCCAGTTACTCAGTTACCCTCTGGTACCCTAACATAGCTATGGACAATCACCATTTTTAATGGGTAAATCAACTTTAAAGCTGCAATTTTCAATAGCTATGTTAAATTGCCAGAGGGTAAGCATAGTCAATTCAAACCTGTTAAAAAAAACCCTTTCCCCCTACTACAAAACCTCCCCCCCGATAATAACAGGGATATTAGGGGCCTTGGATTATTTATATTATCAAAACCCGGCCCACAAGATATTCCACTTCACCATTGATGTAGACATGCAACACACACATCCACACGCCTTCTTTCCGAAAGGACAGGTGCAGGTTTTCCCCAGGAAATGGATTCCAGTATTGTCGCCTCAGGGGCAAACCGCTGAGTCCGATGCTTGATGAAGCCTGAAGTGAAGTTTGAATCATTTAATCCATCATTGTTCTCTCAAAACTCCGGCCTCCCATCCTATGGTATACCTGGCTAAACAAAGAAATTGTTGTGGATACCGCGGCACATCATATATATATATGCATACATATCCCGCATGAATCATAGTTATTGATCATTATTTGGGTTCAAAATCAACTTACCTATCTTGGGGCCCTTATTGCAAGTAGGGCCAGAACGAAGCACGTTCCACTGTGGATGATATCCCGCTATCACTTCTGAGAGAGTCACAGTTCTTGCATCGCTTGGGTTTCGTTTCAGCCTGCGGAGCGTGGCCAAGGGAGTCCAAAGCTGACATTTCATCAGGCTTGGACCCGCCGACGAAAAACAATTGTTTCCTAGGTTAACTCATCTTGTTGTATTATAAACTGTGATTTTCCTAGGTTAACCCATCTTTCCTATATCGTTTCCTAAGTTATATTGTTTCCTTTGTCAATCCTCTACAGTTGGCAAGACATACACTTTTGACACCATCTTCCACCAACTTTACCGCGTCTCCCAGGCTTAAAAACAGGTCAGAAACCACGCTCAAATACTGGCAGATAGATGGATGGATGGATGGATGGATAGGTCAATAGATAGAAATAGATAGATACATAGACTGGCTATGGTTCAAGTCCTTGGGACTTCAGGGATAGCTTACGATGCTGAAAAAACATCCAAACCACCAATGGTTTCCCAAGCAAAGATGGGAATTTCTTCTGGGACTTGGAAGCTGAGGCAGTTCCGCAGGTCCCAATCCAAGATGTCCGGTGTCCGTGGCAAAGTCTGCAACTCTGTGATTTTTTTTTACCCCAACTGGCTTGTTATCCACCAGAATGTCCCAGAAACGCACTAGAATTGGAATTGTGGATGGAAAAGCCGCAATAATGAACTATTTCAATGCCATTTTGGGAAGTTTCTCCAACGACACGTGGCACCGTGGCAACCGTGGCACCTCAGCTGCTGCACCACCTGACATCAGCCTCTGGAAATAGCAGTGGGTCAATCATTTTTCGTATGGAGTCATTGAATCGGATATCGTTATAGTACTTCACTTAAATGGCAACCATGGCGGCTATTTGATGCGATCTAAATGGGGTTGATGTCAAGGAGCATTTGATCTATCTCAAAATATGGCGATGTTAATGCAACATAATGCAACCCCCATTTATAGCTACGAAAGGATTGAGGTTAGTGTCTCACTTTAGGGGTACCATTTTCTGAAGACAAAACCATATTTACCGATGCGCAAGCTGGTGTGACTCGATGGTGAAAGGCTAGGTGGGACAATATCTGGGCAAGTCGTTGTGCTTCACCTACTTGAACCAAGTCATTTTTTCCTGGATGATCCTATTCCTTATTGCCCTTTGGTGATTAACATAGCGAAGTGGAAAATCATCACTCTTTTATAGGTAAATCATCACAAGTCATCTATTTTTTTAAAATGAACATAAACGAACCATTTTGCATATGTCAAATAACCAGAGGGTAACATGATCAACCAGTTGCAACTGAGGTGGTTCAAATTTGCTCAGAGCGATGTCAAGCGGTCTCGATGACCCCTGTGACCACCTCAGATCTCAGGAGGTATGGTGTTTGGAAACCCTGAAGCCTCACAAGTGGAAAGGCTCAGCGACTGAGTCTTTCCATGGCAACATTAATGTTGGACCACCCACCCTGAAACAACCATAGTTACATGGGTTGCCATTTGTGGCTGCGCCTCAAGCCCCCAAGTGGCCGGGAACGATTTGGCGGCTCGCCCGCACCTGTGATCAGAGCCCAAGCCTAGTCTGAAATGGTAGGGAAGCACAGTTGTGTAATATCAATCCCATCATATCCCATCCCGCGTTCATATTAAATACATATTAAATACCCCCATTGTATAGTCCCAAATATGCGTTTCTGGCCCCTACTAAACCAGGGTTTCTGGGGGGTGTTTCATATTAGGGGAAGGGATTATTGGGGTGATCCCTGTCTGTGCCTATACCTATCACAGCCATAGATACTCCATTGACAGTATTGCCCAGGCTAGACGAAAAGGACCATGGTTAGACATATTATGTTGCTTCTGTTCCGTGCAATCGCCTAGTGGATATGCGATCATATACATATATATATATATATGATATAATATATGAATATATAAATTATATTAAGTTTATGTATATATATATGATATAATATATAAATATATAAATTATATTAAATTTATGTATATGTATATATGATATAATGTATAAACATATAAATTATATTAAATTTATGTATATATATATGATAATATATATATATATATTATTATCTATGTATATTTTATACTTGGTACAGTTATTGTCCACATTTCTATCCCAAACATGTCCGTTCATAAAATTTTCAGGATATCGAATAGTACAAACCTACCCAATCATCAACCTACAAGGACGGCGTTGCACCTGGTGTAGACCAAGCAGCCGCGCGAGCCTGCACCATGAGATGGCCTTTTCTTTAGACACCCAACATGTTTCATGCACGACTACACATATTATTCATATGATCATGCATTAAGCATTATAACACTTATACTTATAATATACATTAATATACCGTATAATATACCGTATTTGGGAGGTATGAACATCAACAACAATCCCAGCTATTTTGAGGTTCATAGGGATACCAGGGTTTTGACCCACACTCTAAACCATCCTGAGGTGGAATGGTTGAGCCGTGCATACCAAAAACTCGTTGTCAAATGTCATCATCACTAAAGGTCTTGAGTGAAAAATTGACATACCCTCTGGTAATTAAACATGGCAATGGAAAAACCATCATTTATAGATGATTTTCCCATTTGAACACCATTTATAGAGTTTTTTTTCAATTGCCACGTTTGATTACCGGACGGTATATCGAAACAACCAAATTGGTGATACGCGACGCGTACATGCTGAAACATCCCAGCCCCAACCTGGTGCCTGGCTGGAACTTGATTGCACCCATGCTTTAAAAGCGACATGAGTTGGCAATCATCGCTTGCTTGAAGCAGCACAACTCATGCACATACCTGGTACTATAATAGACATATCACTGACATGCATCAGAAGTTATTCGTGGCAGGGTTTGGAACATGTTCGGTTTATTGAACTGTCAACTTTTTCTCAAGTCTGTTATCTGAGGAACTGTCCCTCTCTGGATGTACGGCAAACCCCAGCAGTATTAACTTTCCAAACATTCACTAGGTGATAAGTGATAAGCCACCAGATTCTGTTCTCAGAGCATATCCTAGTTGATTCCCATTGATTACCATGAGAGTTGATGCGACTCAATATTCCCCCTTCCCCAGCATCAGATATATGTTTTTCGAAAAAAAAAAGGACTTCCTAAGTCAGAGGGGATACCCCCAGTTCTCATCCAATTAGCTGTTGGGATGTTCCATGAAATAATCCAGCGATAAAGGGCTACCTCCATGACGTCATGGGTTTCCCCCCATCTGCTGCCGCCAGAGTGGCCCAACTTGCCACATTTTTCGCCGCCTTCGAGGAACCAAGGCATCCAGTGCAAGAACCTGTCGGACCTGTCCCGGTGCATGGTGGCCATGTTGGATGTTGATTGCTGTATATGGCAGTGTGTCAAAACCAATAGTACCCCTGTAGTTCGCATCAAAATAGCCGGTAAATGGATGTGAATATCCCCCTAAAAATGGTATTAATAGGTATTGACCCAACCCCATATCAATGCTGATTGCGATAGGCCATCCATGGCAGTTAGTAGGTGAGTTTCCACAAAAATGTTATCTTCATTGTCGAAAAAATTGTCTTTAAGACACCTCGAACAAACATTGTTTGATGGCTTGGTCACCATGGCTATGTCCTCCACGTGTTGAGTGAAAAATAGAGGCACATTGTGGTTACGAAATTCTGGGATAGTCCATGTGGGTTTGGATCAAGACAGCAGTGTGAAAAAGAGCGTGCTAGATTCTGTTGAACCACCAACTTGAGATTCCATTTCATTTTCAGCAAGTCAGGGAACATCCCACCATCTTTTTGGGACGATTCCCCAAGGCAAAGCCCCCATCTCTATCAATGCCGAGAAACATAGAATATCAGCAATATCAGGCACCTAAAATAACAGGTTAAACATGCTGAAAACCAACACTCAACAATCTACTGCACTGTAAATCAATATATCTTGAGGTTGTCCCACCAAAGAGGCGCCGCCGACGGCGCCCCGCTCACCTAAAGCCAGGTCTTTGGCCTGTTGGGGCCTGGCCACAGGACAGCACCGAAGACTTCGCTCCAAATTGGTTGGGGTGTGCCGTTGATTTTCACCCCAATTCTGGGAACATGAGGGTTGGGTCACACAAAGGTGTTATGGTTTAGTTTAATATTTTTAGTCAAGAATGGATGGCACTAACCCTACAAATGGTGGCTCAAATATTGACTCAAAACATGGATGGTCAGATTCCCAATCTATGGTCCTTGATGCTGAACACCACCAGGATAATCGTTTTGCCATCCGCATCGACCAGATAGTCCATCCTATCGCGGTTTTGTCGTCAGGTATCGTCACGAAAGATGACGTCCACGCCAGGCAGATGCTCAGACATCACAGCCTGTCCGGAAGCATGTGCAGCAGAAAGCGGTTCGCAAACGCGTTCTTGACGTTGCAGTGCATGACATCGAAGCACCTCTGTCAGCGCTTCTAGGGCAACGTTCAGACCAAAGCCCCTTTCCGAGCTCAGCTTTGGCCTCATCACTGCCGCTATCGGAGGCTGCTGCCCTTCCCTGAAGAAGAACTTGATTCCAGCATGGAGAAGTGGTAGGGATGCAGCAAACCACCAATGAATGAGTCGTCCTGGCCGAAGGCCTGTTTTTTTACTTTCCTCTTGGTGACAGTGGCGCTTTAGTGAACCTGATGGTCACTATGGCACATTTTACCATTTTCGATTGGCTGAGTATCGCTGCGTTGCTCAAACGGCTAAAGATAAACTAGACAAAACTAGGTCGTTTCTGATATTCAGTGCTCCATCCGAAGTACAGTGAAACAATATATATATATATATACGGTAACAATATACGGATTGATTTTTTTAACAACTATATGCACATATACGAACTGAAATTTTGGACCACCTCCGGGAATATTTTCTTTGGCCCACCCCGCCGTTAAAAAAAAACGAACGGAACTGGTATTTCATACTACCTCCGGGGCCGCGTGGTCTGGCCCTGCATATATTCAAATGTTGTTACCGTGGTGAAACCATATCTTCTGGATCCTCATGGTCGTTCTTCAGCTCCCATTTCAGCTCATCTCTCACCATGTTAACCACCAAAGAAACAGTAGGTCCGGCTAATGAGACCCAAATCTTCACAGCCTCTCCAAGTTCTCATCCATGTCGAGAATCTCCACCTTCGAAAGCAAGGGTCACGGAGCAAGCCTGATGACGCTGTTGATGGGCATATCGATGTTGATCTATTGATATTGATATTGACAATGGCGTTGATATAGACTATTTCATTATACATGACGTACTGTGATACTGATGAGGAAGAGAATAGCTTTCCTAGCATTTTCATCATTTCTCTGTTTTGTCTTGTTGTCACTTTGCTTGTTATTGATGCTAGCGATGGCTATGAGTGAGTTTGTGGCTGAGGAATTCTAACTCTCCATCCAATCTTCTAACTACCAGTACAAATAATTTTCATAGCCGGTCGACCAGTGAGTAATTAGTGAAAAACATACTCCTGATGGTCACCACTGGAGTCAGGCATAGAATAGACCGAAAAGCACCTGGGACAAACTTGTTTTTTTCCCTACGCTCTACAACACCAAAGATTGTCTTAAGCCACATAGCAGCCAAACGTACTGGTATGTACTGGTGATAAGCAAAGAAAAGACACTAAAACAGTCTTCCTACCCATCTAAAGACATGTAAAGACTCATATTTCTAGCATAAAGTAGCCATAAACATGTATAACCCCTTGACTTGACTGAAATCACTCAAACGCCAGGTATCTTGGGCAGCGTCCACGGCAGCCTCCTCGACCGTGTCCGCCTTCTTTTCCGGCCTCTCCACCTTCGGATTGGGGATTATGTTGCCTTTCCTGGCAGCGATCATGAAATACCATCAAGTACCTATAATTTCAATAAAGCAGTGTCATAAACAACCCATATGAATTGATGGTCTGGTAAATTAACAGTGCGACCCTGACATAAGTTATTAAGTTTATATACCAAGTTTTAGTGAAAACAGGGATCTTTTACCAAGCAGAATTCTGATTTCACCATCCTCAGGGCAGTCCAAATGGATTTTGAGAGAAGCTGATCCCGTGGTCATTCTTTGTGTAGGACTATCTGATTCATGGAATAAACAGCTCACTGTGGACCAATCGTCACGATGACGAGTAGTTGATGCATCTTGAATTCCGATCATGCCTTATCAAAGTATTGAAATCAAACTGGGAAGTATGATATACCCTTTGAATCCCTTTGGTAATCTATATACTTTGGCACTGGTAGATCCCTCATTGAAATTCCACTCCAGGTTATTTCTTCATTCACAACAAACTGATTCCCACGCCAGAATCGGTTTCCAGAGGGTATCACCATCAACCAACACAACAGATCAGTCAAGTCAAAAATTGGGGGGCCTTTTTGACCCTCCGGTCACCACCCATTCCACCATTTTAGTTCGATGATTTTACCAACAAAATCTCCATTACCAGAGGGGCCGCACCCCAAAAAAGCGGTCCTCTGGTTCACCCATACTCCACTGACCATCTCATATTTCCCAACGGTATCCCCATAATTTTCCATTTGTCTCATATTTTCCGATAGTATCCCATAAAGTCTCGTATTATCCCAGAATTCTCATGTTTTTTATCCGGTAAAATTCCATATTATCCCCATGACTTCCAATAGTAATTTCCAATAATTAGTATCCCACATTCACTGACTGAACGCGAACAAAAAGGAAGGTTCGTGTCCCCTCCAGCACCCAGGGATTGTCAGCCTCAATTGGGAAATGCACGCCTCTTTTGCTTCGAATATCTGTTGAGGGACGTGTCAAACAAATTAAGCACAGCCTGCACAACTGACAAAAACATTGCACGGTAAATCGCCACCGCAAACAGCACCAAATCTTTGAAGACCCGATGGCAAAGTCACCCGCTCCAGGCTTTGCTCGAAACACCGGAACCTGCCAAAACTCAAGCTTTGAAGACCCGATGGCAAGGTCACCCGCTCCAGGCTTTGGTCGAAATTGTCGCCAAAACTCAGGCTTTGCAGACTTGATGGCAAGGTCACCTGTTCCAGGCTTTGGTTGAAA
>Ga0126342_10005091_pt1 | contig 22764 bp, 20 predicted proteins | sample Cyp1metagenome_FD_92528 | JGI IMG/M metagenome (GOLD analysis project Ga0126342, IMG submission 92528) | Coral microbial communities from Lord Howe Island, Old Settlement Bay, Australia - Cyphastrea 1 metagenome | ecosystem: Host-associated > Invertebrates > Cnidaria > Coral ...
AGTATTTTTTCAACATCATGTTGAAAAAAAAACAGTAAGCAAATGTCAACATACTGCCCCAAATACTGTCTCTAGACGAGACACTCATACTGTCGGAACCAGTCCGACAAATCCAAGAGTTCAGGAAAACTATTAACTAAATTCACCTGTAAGTAGAGGGTTTGCAGCTGGACATGGCCGTATTTGGAAAAAACACGTAACGGACAAAAAAAATGTCCAAACCCGTACGGACAGAAAATTTTGTCTTTATGGTTTTCCAGGTATATATATATATATTATAATGTTTTTCTTTGGATTCCACGGAGAACTTCGCCAACAAAATGGGCGCCACACGTTGTTTCGGGAGAAAACTCACGTCCAGGCCCGGCAACCGGTGGAGGAAAGAACAGCAGGCGCGGCGGCAACGCAACTGTGGGGTTGTGATCCTCATCACAGGGTTTTCAAGGCTCCAAACAGATCTGTTGGAAAATGCCAAGATTATTTGGAAAAGGGTAAGGGTTTTCATTGGCCTATTTTCATGATCCTATAGGAAAAGGCCAAGATTTGGGTTTGTCGGAAAATAGGGCAATGTATTATTTATATTGATTTATCATCGCTTTTCCGACATAGGTTCTATATTCGGTGGTTCGAGGATATATCGGTATATCCCATTTTTAGATTTACCCAAATACTATGTCGAGTTGGTTATATATCCCATTATAATCCATTGTCCATTGTGTCCCCATTACAATCCATTAAAAAATCCTTAAAAGCCCATCAAAATCCCCAAGATTGCATAAAATCCCTAAAAATCCATCAAGATTACCCTCTGGTAAACTAACATAACTATGGAAAATCATCATTTTTAATGGATAAATCAACTATAAATGGCCATTTTCAATAGCTATGTTCAATTACCAGAGGGTACCTAAAAACCATAAATTTACTGTTTCCCAGGCCAAAGCGCTGCTGCGACAAGCGCGGTCACGCCCGGCACCCTTCGGCCTGCCGCAACGACAAGCGCGGCTGTGGCGCCGCCGACCAACGTGGCGCCGGCCGCGGCTGTGGTGCAGGCGGTTTTTGGGGGAACGGACTCGATGGGGAATGATTGGATAATGATGGAAAATCATCATCCAGTGACAATCCCATGATTGTAATAGTCCAAAAATGGAGGTTATATCCCATGCTGATGCTTGTCTCATAATTATGCCCATAAAGGTGAACAATATCCACATCAATATTAGTGTCAACCCTGGATGAAGTATAGTCGCTGTTTAATTGTTTTAATTGTGGGAGTACCGTTTAAGTATCAGATGATCTCTATTTGAGGAATACTCCCTTGATTAATGAACCACGGTATATTAGTCCGGGGTTGATAGTAATGATGGGAAAATCCCAAAAAGAAATCGAGGTTTGTAGCTGGGGATAAAACACATAAAACTATTTCTGAGAATTTCTGGCGGATTTTCTAGCTATGTTTGATTGAAGGCTTTTTTGCCGGGGATACCCTCTGATAATCTGACAGTTTGCCGTGGGAAATATGGAAGATGACCATGGCCATGTTGAATTATCAAGGGGTAACACCACTTCATTTGGGTATCCATTTTTCCATAGATGATATAAATCATACCCTCTGGTAATTGAACATAGCTATTGAAAATGACCATTTATAGTTGATTTATCGATTAAAAATGATGATTTCCCATAGTTATGTTAGTTTACCAGAGGGTATATACCAACATTTAAATCATGGTATACCAACATTTTCCATAGATATCGTGGGATGGATAGTCTCAGTTGAAAATCCCAGGTATGGGAAGAGTATCCATGACTTCGATACATTCTGGCTTATGGACATGGGATACTTCGTGTATGACATGAATATTTTTTTTGGTGACCAGCGTTTGCGTCTTGTTTCAAATGGGATGGCGAGACGTGATGTTTCCTGTTCACTTTCAAAATGACCACATCCATGTTTTGTGGGACACATCCTTCACCCCAAGATTTTAATAGGCAAGAATTGACAGGCGTTGGTCAAGAGATGCCAGCAGTATCCCCATGATCAATGATAAGTCATGCTGCAAATAGTTCCTGAGTTCTTCTTGTGGGATGCAACCATTCCCATGACTCCCATGAGAATAACCATCCCTACTGAATTGCATCCTCTTACAAAAACTCGAAATCCTGCTTCCGAGCCTTGATACCCCGAAACTTTTCTCACCATTTTTATCAGCCTTCTTTTTTTTCAGGTGTCTCAGAGTTGCAATGATGGGATATTTCACCCCACCTCTCAAGCTGTGATCCAGCTGTTTCCTAAAGGCTGAAACCGAGGAGGAGTACGAAGAAGGAGAGGAGGAGGAACTCACGGAGGATGAGCCTTGGATAGTGAACATCCGCCGGGGGGGGTCAAGATTTTGCTCAAGAAGTTCAACATTTTCCATCATTTTCCATTGATTCCTGTTGTGGAAAAGAAAACCATTTTGGTATTGGGCCTGGACTTTGACCGAGAATCACCTGTCGATGTCAGCTTTCATGGATGTTCCATTGCAACACTGTTTCACCGCATAGTACACTGTTGGCAGGACAGCAGGAGGCCCAAAATGCATCAAAAGTGAATTCCAATGAATTTGGGCCACTTCGATGGTGATTACCTTCATACTTTTTGTTTGGGACCACCTCTTTGGGTCATCTACAAGTCAAATGGGGCTATGAACCTGCTTGGAGGCCCACAATTGTGGAGCATTCAGGGGATTTCCCGTAGATTTCGGTTTCAGATTTGATCGGCTTACAGAAATGGCGTTTGTCGCCGACAAAGATGTTGCAGCTATGGCGATGAATGCATCACCAGGACAAGAGAAGTCAGCCGAAGTTCCAAGCGACTGGCCTCTCCTCAAAATTCACGTTGCTTTGCCGAGTGGACGTGGCGAAACCGTCTCAGTCTCGGCATCTGGCGAAGTTGTCGATCTGAAAATCGCTGCAGAGCAGTCTTTGGGGCATCCTTTCCTGAAGCTTGCTGCACCCGATGGACGTCTCTTGGATCCTGCAGGCTCCCTTCGACTTTCTGGGCTTCAGGTTGGAGACAGCCTCACTGCTGTTGCACAGCGAAAGATGTCTGCAACAAGAGATGCGTTTGCTTTGTGGTGTGTTGGAGGCAACAGAATTATCACGTGGGGCGATCCCCAATATGGTGGTAACTGCTCCAGAGTCCAAGATCAACTCAGAAATGTTCAGCAGATTTGTGGCACAGGGGGTGCTTTTTGTCGCGATTTTGGCAGATGGTTCTGTGGTGACGTGGGGTGCGCCAGACCATGGTGGTGACAGCTCCAGAGTGCAAGAGCAGCTCCCGAATGTCCGGCAGATCAGTGGCACAGACTTGGCTTTCGGTGCCACTTTGGCAGATCAAAGCGTGGTGACATGGGGCACTCAAGACTGTGGTGGTGACAGCTCCCGAGTCCAAGATCAGCTTCGGCATGTTCAGCAGATTTGTAGCACAGACGGTGCTTTTGCTGCAATCTTGGCAGATGGACCTGTAGTGACATGGGGCAGTCCAGACCATGGTAGTGACAGCTCCAAAGTCGAAGATGGCTTCAGGTACATCTAGACGTGTGGCATGTCAAATAAAACGGGGGGCCGGGGGATGTGCCAATGTGCATTCTTTGCAACAGTGTGGCCCTTCAATCCCGATGCTGGTTGAAGCGTCCCCACAGGGATGTATATTATAGATATACCCTCTGGTTATGACTCACAGCCATGGAAAATGGCCCATAGAAATAGATGGTTTACCTAGCTATAAAATGGTGGATCTTTCCATGGCTATGTTAGTCATAATCAGAGGGTATACTGTACAAGTTATAAATTCACGGCCAATTTCATTTCAATGACTCATGGGCTACTTGGATTTGCATCACACTTAGCAAGTTGTGAAAAACATAACTGGGTATCTCCAATATACACAATATTAATCACACTGTTGTATATACTGTAAATAACGGGCCTGATTTAGTATGGTTATTTCCCACTAAACATATATATATATATATATATATATATATATATATATATTGTACACATATATATATATGTAAATATATATATATGATGTCTAGTTATCACTGACATATTCAATATCTAGTACACGCTTCCATGTTGTGTCACACCCTTTGTGAATGGTTTTTTATCTCCCAGGATTCCCCCAAACGACCAAAACCGTTGCGAGACCCGAACAAACTCCCGTCGGAAAAGTAGCGTTCTTCTACCTACGTACTACGTTCTTGCACCTATATACTACCTATCTGATCTCTATCTGTCTCTATATATATAATATATGTGTATACAATGCACATTTAATGTGCTATCTGCAAACTCTCTCTCTCTATATATATATATATATATATACATACAGTACATATCACCCACCTATATGAGATTCCCTAGAACATTCAAAATATCTCCGTACTACCTATATATTTACATACCTTGTCTATCCCTTGTATATAACATATATATATACATATATCCAGCATACGTGACACATTGGCTACACAACCCATGGCCTCTGAGGATCCCATGGTCGCTTCCTGAAACCGCGATGGCGGGCCTTGCGATGGCGAGCTTCACCGGTGCAAACACCGGTGCTCTCAATCATCCGAAATACCTTGGTGAACCTCGAGTTATGGCGGGAAACAATCAAGTTGATTATATAATTAATTAATATTAATTAATTATATAATTGATTAATTAACTATATATATATCATATAATCAAATAATTTCCCCATATAATTGATGTTCTCTCAAGCCCCAAATCTGGGAAAACGCGGTTTTGATCTGATCCATCCCACAATGGAAAAATATCACCATCCCTCTGGGGGGTCGTGTCCCAAGGATCCATCCCAGTCAGGTTAAAGAACGGGTCCCATTGGGGACTTCCATTGACCCTGAAAATCCTTCAAGCTCACCAAGATTCACCAAGATAGCCAAGGATGTTTTGTCAGAATCGGCCCACTTGCCAGAATCCAGGAAAATGATGGAAAATTCTTGGGATCATAGTCTGTACAGAGCCCCAAATTTGGATGCCCTAAAGCCATTCGGATTTCACAACGGATTTCCCGCTGAGCCTTCCAGGGATTCTTTGGAGCATACCCACACTGTACATAGCGCGGCGCAGCTTCGCCCTGTTAATGCCAGTTTTAGTGGAGAAAACGTGAGTGGCGGTTGGTTCTTGGAATGCTGGGAAGGCAGTTCTGCATATTTCAGTTTTGTAGCTTTGAAGGGAGATCAGCGTGTGTCAAGAGTGGGAATATCTCCCAAAACCGCGAGGATTCCAGTCGGAAATGATAGAGTCGGGTCGTGACATCTTCAGAATTGATGGTTGAGAAGGAGAAACCACCAGAAATAGGCAAAAGATGCCAAAAGGCATCTTATGAACTTATGACCATTCCCGGGTGGATTTGTTGCATATCTGGGAACGTAGCCACAATGGGCCGTTGTGGCAATTCGGGCCTGCTGTTGGGGAAGATCCATCCAGTGCCAGTGCTGCAGCCACTTCCGGCCATTTCGGAAAGTGGGTTACCGGCCAATCACCGATCTACATCATATGTTCGCTGATTTCACTGGTTGGTGGTTTGGAACATTTGGATTACCCTCTGGTTATTTAACGTAGCCATGGGAAATGACCCATTTATAGAGGTTTTCCCATTAAACATGGTGATTTTCCATAGCTATGTTAAATTACCAGAGGGTATATTTTTCTATAGGGAATAATCATCCCAACTGACGAAGTCATATTTTTCAGAGGGGGAGGTCAACCACCAACCAGTTCATCACTAATGTGGGAGGGACAGTCCCAAAGCAAAATGCCAATCATCAACCCCAAAGGGGGCGGATAGACCAAAATTATCCCGATAGACATGATCATTCATATCAGTGGTAGCGTTTTCTTTTCCCCACTCTTTGTCAAAAGGCTCCCGGTCATAGAAAAGTGTGCTGAAGCCATAAATTCTTGGATGGTTTTTTTGACCCAAACATGGTAAATATTCACCATGCAAACTCATCCAAAAATCAGGACCGGCGAACCCCGGTGAAAAACCATGGTTCTGACCGATACTGCACTCAGTTGAGATTCTGGTGACTTGCCATGGCTTACGAGGTGCCACGGTGGATTTTTTGTGGACTACCGGGTAGTGGTTGACAGAGCTGCAAAGATTTTGGGTATAATTTGGAGGTTTTTCTTCCTGAACAGACGAAAGTTTGGATCGACTTGTCTGAGAGCATTTTATAGTTAGTTGTGAACTTATCCTTTTAGGGGTCGTTGATGTTTTCCAGTACATCATCCCACATTCGGAGAAAGAAGGTCCGACTTGCGCGGATGGAATGATTGGAATGTGGGAGAAGCATGGCGGTTTAACAGCACACATAGTTTTTTTTTCACCATCACCATTCTGATTGAAACAATAGAAATGATGATCCAACCACGGAAAATGGTGGTTTGAACACTTTGAACAGTTTGAACAGCAACAAGAGTCACAAAACAGGAAAGACGCATGGAGACGCGTTCCGCATGACTCGCCCAGGTGGCATTGGATGAGACCCTAAAAGTCGATTCTCCAGACCTTGTGGAAGGCGCCCTGCTTCAGAGGTGCGCAACTGTCGCGCGATGTCGCCAGGCACATGGAAAACACGGGTAACTGGAGAACATCTGTCCGAAGGACACAAGGAAAGCCTGGATGAAACATGACATGATGAGTTTCACTGGTGAAGTACAAAGAACTGACGACTGAAGATACCTAAGAAATATGTACCAATGCAATAAACATGTACCTAAGGAAGAGGACTTCTTCAAAATGCAGTACCGTTTTTTTTTTTGTAAAATGATGGTTGCACAGCACTGACAATCAGATGTCTATGTTTACTGTAAGTGACCCCCAGGACACAGCACGAGATTCTCCGCACTCGGCCAGGTTAGAAGAGCACCAAGCAGACTTGGATGCTTTCCTGCAGGTCGAAGTCCCAGCACTAAAGATGGACAGATTCTAGATGTTCATGATGTATATTCATAGTATTATATAGCTGGTTGGTGGTGACTGGAACAGCCATGATGGTGGTTAATAATGGTTAATAATGGTTCATAGATTCATAATGGTTAAGAATGGTTAATGAGATATAGCTGGTTGGTGGTGACTGGAACCATGGAATTTTATGACTTTCCATGCAGAAAAGGGAATGGAATAATCATCCCAACTGACTTTTAGTCATATATTTTTCAGAGGGGTAGGTTGAAACCATCAACTAGTATAGTATTATGTGGTAACCCCTGACTAAAAGTTGTCTTATGTTCTGGTAATTTAACATAGCTATGGACAATCACCATGCTATTCATGGGAAAATCAACTATAAATGGTCATTTTCAATAGCTTTTCGTATGTTTACCAGAGGGTACCCACAAAAACCCATCTTGGATATTGGTGGTCATTGATCCCATTCGGGATTTGTGGTGGAAGTCCGAATGGGATGACAAGTGGTGAAAACCCATTGGGCACCGGGTTTTTCTGCGCCTTTTTTTGGGCACCCCAGAATTTCCATGGTGAATCATTCTTCCCTCCCTTCCAAATGGCTATTTATATCTATTTATTAATACAATTTTATATGAACATAAATAGGAGATAATAGGAGTATATTGATATTATAGATGTGATTCTACAAGTTTATACATACGTATATAGGAGTATATTGATATTATAGATGTGACATTATATGGCTGTGCCTGAAAATGGTGACTATACCCATAAAATGACCATTCAATCAGGAAAATATTGGACCTTTTTTTGATACAACCATAGATTTAGAGGTACCCTATCAGACAAACCCTGATTTTGAATATTTCCCCTTCAATTACCACATTTTCATCCGCTTCTAGGTTAACTTTTCCCGACGAAGTGCCAGGAACTGAATGCTGCGCGGAAGTCGGAGACGTCCAACAGATTGGCGCTGCAGCAACTGCTGAAAACGGCGGCGCAGTTGCAGGTCATCCAAACACTTCGGAGGGTTACAGTGTCTTCTGCTGACGAAAATGTGGATTTTGTGGAAAGAATATTGGATTTTGCAATCTTATTATTTTTTTGGTAAGAGGTGGATGTGAAGTAGCAGAAACGGGATTTGAAGCCGTGAATGTGGACTTCATCCCCCCAAACATATTTGAGAACAAACAATGGGAACGATGATAGATGTCAAGCTCAGTGTCCAAAGGAATCCTTTTTCATTCCAAGTCCTTATAATATCATATATCGAAGCGGGAAGATTTTGGCTGACAAGGTATTAACCAAAATTCCGGGTTTCATTTCGAACATCAATTCGTGTTGACACCTGACATTGCCACAAGCTCTGACCGGAGCTGACCGGTTGAACTGGTTATCCCCTTCTTGGTTGGTTCAACATGTTGGTCAAATCCGTTGTTCATACCAGCAATCCGCCGTTGCTTCAGGGCTATGGTTCCCTGGTCATTTGGTAAACCCTTGCTTTGGGTGGATGACTGATTTTTTTCAGGAGCTGTTTTTAAAACAAGGGCAATATATCACATCCAATTTGTCTACAACAATCCAACAATATAATATAAGTATCGATCACGAAATATATACACAATTATACACACACACACACTATCATGAATATAAATGATATGTGTATATATATATATATGTATATATATATATATATATCTAAATGCATATAAATAAATATATTATGAATTCATATGACATCCCTTGGGAAAAAAAAACAGCACCGGCATCCGCGAGGCCAAATTGGGACTGAGCAGCGAGATCTCCGGTGCAGTGGCGGCGGTTGGGGAGCACAGCAGGGGGCGAGCGGAGTGGCTTTCCAGGGGGAAAAATCAATGGCTACAATGTGAGGCCCCCAAGATAGCTAAGTTGGTTTATAACTCCAATAACTATGGTTTATGGTACTTAAAACTATAGTTAATGGGGTTAGGGTTTATAAACCATCTTATAACTGGGGGGCCCCACCTTGTATGGATCAGTAACTCTGGCTTTATGTGGGATGTAACACTGAAGAATTATCCGAAGTCATTGGCTTTAGTGGGATGTAACACTGAATTTGTTTTATATTGTTTTATGAGGTTTTGAGTATCGTAGATCTGGGGATATAGTTGATAATTGATGCTTGGTTCATGTTTTTGTTGGGGATTATATATATAATATAGATAAATATATACAATATATATTATATATATATATCCAACATTAATTAGGGAATATCAGAATCTATTTTTAGGGGGAATCTCGTTCTCAAGTGGTGAAAAAAACCCATCATATCCCATCATGAAGTTGTTGGAAAAAAGGCCTTACGGCTTTAGCCTACAACATATTCATAGAGCCTTCAGCCCTTCGGTCATCAAACATGGCAATGGCGGCACTGGGCCGCCTGGCCGGCTCAGGCACTGGAAAAGGTTGGCATCCCGGTACAACCTCTGCAGGAGGCTATGGAACCCAGTGAAGACCCATCACCAGGAGTTAAACGCGTACCCGTAATCCGTGGGGCAAATCCTATATGTTTAGTGAATCAATGAATTGATAATGATTAATGTTCAACTTATTCATATATGTACATATACACGATCAACATTTACTGGAGCCATGAAATATATCACAGGAATAATGTTTATTAACACGTAGCCCATCAGGTGCCATCATAATCCTTTTTACCCTCTGGTAAACATACAAAAAACTATGGAAAATCACAATTTTTGATGGGAAAATCCACTATAAATCACCATTTTCAATGGGTAAATCCACTATGTCGACTGGGCCATTTTCAAGTTCGCAAACTGTTGACATAACCAGAGGCTAACCCATTGAGTGCTTAAAAAATCCCAATCATCCCATGGAGCTCCTTGAAACCTCGAAAAAACCACAGCCACTGCCACCCTTTGTGCCAGGCCAAAGCTTTGCTGCTCGCACTCAGTCGCTTGGACGCTGCGATGGATGCGAAAGAGGTGTGGCGCTGGTGGATGGGTTATGATGGCTTGGGATCCTCATCAAATGGATCAAGCATGGATCAATATGGTGATTTAGCCTCTGGTAAACCAACATAGCCATGGAAAATCACTATTTTGAATAGGTAAATCAACTATGAATGTGCCATTTTCAATAGCAAACTGTTAAATGTCCAGAGGGTGCTAGCAGAGTTTATTGAAAAAAACATATCCATTTAGAAAAACACACACCATTGTGATCTCTGAAAACTTTTTTTTACCCAAGGTTTTTTCCTTGTTTTTCTGATGTTTTTTGCACTGGTTTCATGATCATATCACCGGGGAGAAAACCACGTGTTTCAACGTCAGCTGAGTGACCGGTATTTAAATGTGGTGTCACCATGATGAACTGCGGTTGAATACAGCCCGAAATTTGTAAATTGTAAAATTTGTTGGTTGCAGCTTGAAACTCATAAACTTATATATATATATATATCTGATTGGTGGTTTCAAACATGGCTTTTATTTTCCATTTCATTTTAATGGGATGTCATCCCAACCCCATTGACTTTCACCATGATTTTTCAGAGGTGTAGGTCAACCACCAACCAGCATCATGGAAGATCTGTTCTCCCATTTTTGCTTGAAAACATCAGCTCCGTTGGTATCTTCCCATTGGGGGAAACAGCCCAGATCTGCTCCGAGATCCCTGGGATCCGAAAAAGCCCAAAAGGCGGCGCCTTCGAAGTTGAAGAAAGTGCTGGACAGCTGGGAAGAGCTGAGGCTACGACGACCGGAGGAGGGTTTTTGGGGATTTTTTGGTTGGGTTTCCACGGGGATATGATGGCATAGCCTCTGGTTATGACGGTTATGACATAGCCATGGTATATATAGATGGTCCATAGAAATATTGAGAGTTTTTCCCAGAAAGCTCCATTTATTTTGGGGATTTTCCATGGCTATGTTAAATAACCAGATGGTATCACCAACAAATATCCATGGGATATCTAACTTCTAAGTTCCTGGACAAATACCAAAGTTTTTTTTTGGTTTTGGAAGGCTTACTGTCGCCTGAGATTACAGAACCCAATCAGATGTTTCTTATATATTCTTGTATGTTCTTATATATATATATTTATATTTCAATCCTTGAAATCAGGGATAGCGATGGAAAACTCGGACCGAGATGTGGTGGGTCACCTGTCTCCACCGTTGATCCAGGATGAAATCATGGTCTCTTTGTTAAACTCAGAAAGGATCCCTTGTGGCCCGTGTGGCTGGGAACGTGACGAGCTTTTTTTTTGTGATGTTTATTTCTACAGTTGCTGGAAGCATCAGAATTCAAGTCAAGTGTAGGAATATTGATGGTGGATATTCAAGTCACTTATCGGATGCCCTTTTGTAAACCAACAAAACCATGGAACATCACCTTGTTCATAGCATTTCATAGCTACATCATCGAACTAAATGGCCCATGGAACATCACCTGCGATGATAATCCCGGTCATGTGTTATTGTGGACAGTCGGGCCAAGGGTGGACCACTTGTGTATCCAAGACTTAGAATCTAAGAACTGTTTTGGTAATTCAACACATTTCAACACCATGGCCATGGATGTCCTTTCCCAAATACTTGGTTAATGGAGGCGTAACACGCAATGGATCATGTCCAAGCGACCCAAAAGGTCTCCCCATTTAGGACATCGTGCGGCATCAAAAATGTGGGAAACGACACCCATTTATTCACCCGACTTGGCTGTTCACGAGCGCCATGTGGGTATGTCTGAGAGGTCGGGGATACCCCCAGAAGATATCACACGACGGTAAGTTTGAATGGGGACGATGATGATCACACATCAAATTGATTCAATCTGGGGGCGGTTGGCTTATTTTCCGACAAATCCATGTGATTCATCAGAGAATTAATTGGTTAATGTGTCCATTCAACAGCCAGCACTGGCTCTCAAACGTACAGATGTACACACAAAGGATCGCAAAGACACTCACGCATGCACATAACCATTTGCACGCAGACTTACCATCTGGTTATTTCACATAGCCATGGAAAATCACCATTTTATAGCTAGGTAAACCATCTATTTCTATTGGTCATCTATCCCATGGCAAACTGTTAGTCATAACCAGAGGGTAAGTCTGCATTTATCTTTGGCCAAGACTTGATTTTCCCTGGTAACTATCAGACGTTTTGTATTATTTGTAGCCAACGATTCTTGATGATCTCCCACATGAGCCACCGCAGGATTGTTGGTATCTATCGGATAGTTTGTTTGTTCGAAAAATCCTGGTGGACAGATCAAGACAGACATGTTTTCACACGGTCCTCCCTGATATTCCCAGAAGCGAAGGGACAATTTACAGGATTTATTGACCACCATTCCAAATACAATCAAATATAATGATAAACATTAATAAACACATTTATGGTTTCAACCCTATATTTTCGCAAACCAATCCATTGATGTATGGGTTGACACTCAAACCACTCATCGACAGCTACATTCAAGCCACCCTGACCAGAAGTTGAGACATGCAGCCCATGTGTCAGCGCTGCGCAACGTGGGCGACGCACACACTGCACTTTTTTCGGCACCATGGTGGGCCAGACATGCCTGAAATTTGTGCCATAAACTTCTACGATTGTGAGGGGTTTATACCACTCTATACCACCCATTGAGTCATGGGGGATGGTAAAAACTATTGAGTAAAAAGCACATTGCTGTATCAAAATGGTGGACGATAATGGAGAAGCATTGAATACATATCCCATATCTTTAGATGTCGTGCCCGTTGAATCTGGGGATTTTCCAGTTTTCATTAGTTTTCCAATGTGCTACATGCTGGGGAAGAACCCCGCAGAACAGGATATCAATGATATTTGTTGAAGACTTTGATTTTCAGTGCTGGAATCTTCCTGAAGATCTTGTAAAATGGCTTCAGTTGCATGACCATTCCAGTTTAGTTCTTTTTTAGCGACCACAGTTCCGACCTTTTTGTTGTTAGAATTTTCAGCATTGACGCACTCTTCACAACTTCCCACTTCCTTGGTTCAACCTCGACATGGCTAGCAATCGAAATTCAATTTGTTTCAATGATTTTAGATCATGTTAGATCATGTTAGATCCATTTTCTACTTAGATATTCCCCATGATTTATAGCAGCACCATGTTTTATTTCGTTGGTTAAAACTCCTGTCCCATTTCCACCACGTCACCACGTCCCCGACTTCGGTCCGACCGGAGTTCCTGGGAGTTCCTGGGAGTTCAGCTAAGCAGCTCCGCCGAGGTTCGATGATGTTCTGAATAATATAATTTAGACAATTTGTATAATATTGCTATTTTATATACACACTGTTAAATTGTATTTCTGAATTTATTTATATATATTTATATTATATATAACATGATATGAATCTATATATCCCTTCCTGTTGTATTTTCGGCTCAGTGAATCTAACGACGATTTTGGTGCCGGGCAATGCGTGCTGCAGCCCCGAGCAGAATCCCTCAGGCGTGCGGCGCCTGGGATCAGCGGGGTGTGCTGACCCCAAGATGAGCCATTAAAAATACCCTGGTTAATTGATTGCTATAGTGGATTATACTACCTGGTTTACTGGGGATCATGATAACCCATAGTAGGGAAACCTATCAACCAGTATAATGAGATGGGATAGGGGTATTTTTAATGGCTCAGATGATGAATTGAAAAAAATAACCCCCCAAATATGTAGAAAAGAACCTGGAAACTGGGAAATCATGAGGACATGATCGTTTTCACATTTTGGGCATTGGCAAAGATTGTGAATGTTTGTTTGAGAATGGGGGAGAAGCCCTAATTTGATTTTCTTAAGCAGCTTGAGTTCATCCACACATCCAAGACAAAGTCATCGCCTGGACGCCTGGTGTTTGGGTGTCGATAGTTTCAGAAGGCTTCGACGAGTGAAGTTATTTCCAACGTGTTCAATCCATCAAGAAACTTTCACACCTTCAGTACTCCAGTGCCCACGGAACCGTTGTGAGCTGCCGCCTGTCCCCAGAAATTGGTTGGTCCAGAAAATGATGGATATCTCAAATTCCTTTTCCCACAAGAAAAGTAGCGAGATCAGTTTGTTTGGTTTTGGAAGGACTTCCAACATTTCCAACCCAACCATGAGACGCGACTCCCAGCAGGATTTCAAGGATAACGAGTTTGTCGATGACAATGGGCAGTTCTAAAGGAAAAGGAAAGGCAGGGCAGCCGCTGGCGCTGCTGGTTGATGGCAAGTAGCATGACCCTAAGGGTCACCTCAGATTTTCCCATTGCATCTTACTGCTTGTGTGTTTCATTCCCATTCTGCAAAATGATGTCCGCTTAAAACGACTTACATGATCTTATATATTCTAGTTGGTGGTTCATTTGTTTCCACCCAACACATGGGGATGATGATGATGATGATGATGATGATCAGAGTTGACAACAAACTTTAGTGGCACGGGTTAAAACCACCAAACAGATATGGGCTTCTCTCAAAATCGGGCTATACATGGCTATACCTCTTTTGATCCCGTAATTTTGGAAAATACATGTTCCGTATTGTTCCACAGGCTTCCAATAAGTTTGTCTCATTTTGTCTCTATGTATATATATAATTATGTATATATATAATTATATATATATAATAAATATATATGTATATATATATATATATTCATATTTAATATCTTATCCATATAGTTTCCCAGGTGTTTCTTTATTTCTTCGACATATTTCGCTCTTCGAAGTCCAATTGTGGCGGCTCAGGGTGCGGCCGGCCGAAAAGCCAAGGGCGGGCGTGGAGGCCACAAGAAATCCATTGGGGAGTGTCCTAGCAAGCTTAGCAAGCCATGGTTGATTACCCTCCCAGCATATCTATGGAAAATGTTGGTATACCATGATTTAAATGTTGGTATATACCCTCTGGTAAACATACAAAAAACTATGGAACGATCCACCATTTTTAATCGGAAAAACAACTATGTCTATGGCAATTTTCAATAGTTTTTTGTATGTTTACCAGAGGGTACCAGATGGCAAATCCTGTTGAAAAAACTCGTGTGAACAAAAATCGAAGCTTTTCTGAATCTTTCCGGGTTAACTTCGGCAGATAAATCGAAGTTTGCCGGTTTTTGATAGGGTACTAGTACCCCACAGCAAACCATCAACCCTTGTTAGGGGTTTAACAACTTGTTTTTATGGATTTTCGCTTGAATTCACAAGTTGAGGAATCTAGTGTGATTGTTCAAAAACAAAGTAGCCTTCTATAGGCAGATCCAAATAAGGGAGTGACCAAAAAGATGGGAACGCAAACAACACCAACATAGTATATAGGGACTAGCTATGAGCAGCTTTCTTTTTTGGGACCTAAAAACAATGTAAATCATGCTGGTCATTTTACACCTCATCAGTTCTTTAAATCAGCAAAGAACAGTTTCCGATATGAACATCATCGTGCCGGCCCCAACACAGTTGCTGCCAGATCGTGGGGGTTCAATCCGCACATATCCGCAGACATGGCTGGGTCGAACAAATTCATAGGCCAAAACCCCAATTCCGATGGATTAGAACCTCATGTTCCCTATGAAAATGGCTATAGCTACTATAGCAGTGAGGTCTAAAAATAGACCCTGGGAAGGTTCCTGGGAAGCATTGGACTCGTCGGAAGATGTACCAAGAATCCGATTGGACCGCCCCAACATGAGCGGCCCAAGAATTGGAGATAGGTTTGTCTGAAAATTCTGTGGATGAACAAAATCCATCAAAATCCTGCACCAGTTGGCAACTATTGGTAACTGTGAAACACTGTAAATAATGGGATTTGAATGGGATACATAAACCCTCTAAGTCTACCAACTGGTGCAGGATTTCGCAACCATCCACAGTGGGCTTTTTCGTCTTTTTCCCCATTAGCAGCACGCCATAGCTTGGGGTCATTTTTTCTATTTTCAGACACACAAAAATCGATGGAACGGAGCGCCATCGCGCCTGGCGGCGCCAGGTACACATCCCTGGATCAATTCGCAGATTATTCAAGCCTCAGAGAACAAGGACGTGGGCCACTTGCTACTTGGCCTTTTCGGAAGGAAGATCACGACTGGGAATAGCCGCCCTGTGGAACAGCAGCCCCGGTTTTTGATGCCGCAGGAAGCAGGAAGATTGGTTTCCTATTCATCACCATGTAGGTGTTGCTCACCCCAAAGATTCCTGTGACCCCTGATGTCTGATCAAAAGTCCTAGCATTCTTGAAGGATTCCTTCAAGGGGGTTTCCAGGATCAAGAACCGGTGGCATTTTTGAACAACCGGTGGCATCATGGCATAGCATCCACAAGTCCTGGAAGTGGAAACTCCACCAATTCGTTCGCGTTCGGGTTAGTACATGTGGCTCCAAGCACCCAAGCACCATGGGACACCCTTGGCGTCTCAGGATGCATGTGATCATGCAGCATTTGTCCCGGTCTCAGGTTACTCAACATGACAGTCATTCGTGGGTCCATGGGTAACAGAATGGAGCTGAACATGTTTGAAGCATAAGGATCCATAAGGTAGAGGCCCATCATCGCATGGCAGCCAAATTTTGCAAACAGATCTTGGCAACTGGGAGGTCTTTTCGGTCGTCCCCTGCTGTTCTTGGCTCCACAGTCACTGAGAAGAGATGGAAGTGGTCAGCTGTTCCACTGATGGCATGGGATTCTGGATTGTTGGCCAACAATGGTGGAGTCTACTGAGTCTACTGGTATTACATGGTATTACTGGTGATTATTTGGGATTCTACTCGTCCCTGAGTTAGGGCTTCAAAGCCCTGGGATTCGCGACGGACTGTCGACGCCATGGTGCTGCGGCGTTGCGACGACCAGTGATGCGCTTGAGATTTGTTACCACCAACCAGGGCAAACTGGACTTTTTGCGCAGCTTGGTACTGAGACGTCGTGAGGGAAGCGCCGGTTCCGGCTTTCCTGCAACATGTTTTGAAGACGTGAACGGCAAATAATGGAGTTGAAGAAATGGTGATAGGTCAACACTATCATCAGATCATCATGAGAGGATGAAATCCAAAACCGCCAGAGGGGAAACTATTGTCGATTCTGGTTTCTTGCGTTGGTTTACCCTGTACTAGAGTGTACTGTTCTCTTGCTTTATTTGCTTATATTTGCTTACTCGACATCAATCCAATCCATACATACATATATAATCATATATATATATATATATATATCCATTTATATATTCCCATCGACCATCAATTAAAAAACACTGGTCGATGATGTTCCAGAGATCATACATGTGATATTATTCTCTGATCTTCTATATGAAATCCTCGTGCGGTCTGGCACTCTAAATTCATCTAAACTCATCTAAGTCTGGTTGGTGGTTTCAAACATGGCTGGATTATTTTCCATTTCATTTTAATGGGATGTCATCCCAACCCCATTGACGAACTCACTTCATCATTTTTCAAGATGGTTAAAACGCACCACCAACTAGATTATTAACCATCATTATTTTTTATAACCATGAATATTAACAGTATATATCAATAATGATCATATATATATATATTGTACCATGGTTTTATTAACTAGATTATTAACCATCAGTATATAACCATCATAATATTAACCATTATTAACAGTATATATCAACCACAATGGACTTTCTGTGCCTAAGCTGACTGGCAGGAGCAGCTCCTGGCATCCGTTCGCGGAAAAACCGATGCGCCACCGAGGCATCGTCTTGGAACCCGCGGCCAGGGGCGTGGTGGACGACATCGAGATGTGTCCGTTGGAGCTCACGGAGGTGGGACATGGGAAAATGCTGGGGAAATCACTGACTCGAAATGGGAAAATGATAGGGACATGGGAAACATCAGGGAAAATGGTGGAAAAATCACGAATTCTATAGATTTCACTGACAAGAATAGGGAAGCACTTGAGTTGGAAGTGGGAAAATCGAACTTCGAAATATTTGGGGAAGACTGACATGAACAGAAACTAAAGCTTGAAGTCTATATTATATATTAGATCGAAGAAATATTTGGGGAGACCACTTCTTGGGCTGTTGCCTCAGCAGTTGAGATGGTCCCCAGCCATTTGGGGACTGAAGAAATGAAGAGAAGCTAAAGATCGAATTTCTATTTGCTCGGGCTTGATCATGGACCCAGACAAGGTCATTTGATGAAAAGTATTGAAAAGTCATGTGATGATATTTACCCTATTTACCCAACAATTTTCTCTAGTTCAGATGTGCAAAGATTTGATTGTTCATTGGATGCCCATTCTTTTGGTCATGATCTCCGCCTGAGAAACCTGAAAGTCGTATGCGCCTCACAGTGATGGGCCCATCAAGTCAGATTCTCAGCATCTTGGAGGCTCAAAACTCCTATTTTCTGGGTGGTTTCAAACATGGCTTTTATTTTCCATTTCATTTTAATGGGATGTCATCCCAACCCCATTGACGAACTCACTCCATCATTTTTCAAGATGGTTATTGCACCACCAACCAGCCAAGTGGTTTCAAGCCCATTTTGCTTGCTCACATCCGAGTCTTGGAGTTATGTAAAGCACCATTTTGGTTGATGAAATCACCAAACTCTGGCTAGTTCAATCCGCATCAAACTGGCTTTTTTCCCATGGTGAAATCATCCATATTTCTGGTGAAATCTCATCTTTGTTGGTGAAATCAGTGAAATCCATGGTGATTTCACCGCTGTTTTGGTTGAAATCCACTCCTCCATTTTTTCGTCGACGACATCGACATCGCCTTTGATCACCTCCGGAGATCAGGTGCAAGCTGACAGCTTCGCGGAGATTTGTCGTCAGAAGACGATGGAGGCGTATCGAAGGCGGTGGCAAGTCCTGGGAAGGTGACGTCTGGGTCTGTCATGGTCTGTCTGAAAATGGGCTATACCATGATATACCTATAAGATTACCATCTGGTTATTTAACATAGCCATGGAAAATCATGGGAAATCACAATTTTTAATAGGTAAACCATCTATAAATGGGTCATTTTCCATGGCTATGTTAAATAACCAGAGGGTATATAAAATTGCAATTTCATAGGGAAAACTTATGATTCAACCATGGATTTAGAGGTAGCCTATTTCCAGACAAACCCATATATACCAGCCATGAAATGATGAGATTTAAATGGTCTTAATGAGTATAGTAACCCCCAAAAATATGAAACAATGTTTCCGGGATGGTGTATATATATATATATATCTGGGGAAATTATAACGACCTCACTGCGACCGAGCCCTGGAACTATGGTTAATAAGGGAAATCATCCCCAAATGGCCTTAATTCAGGTTTGTGAAATATTATAATTTACCCAGATATAGAGACATAGATGATGTTTTGACCATATTTTTCAGATCTACACGAGACATAGGGATACTGATAGAACTTTGTATTTAAGCAGTAGCGATTTGTTCATTGATAGAACCAGATCTTTCAATTGTGAGTACAGTTTCTAACCCAGATTGATTTCAATGTAATCCAGATCTTTATGGCTGAATGAATATGAATGAATCATTGACTCAACAGCTGAGTAGGCCACAATTTTGAAGGAACTAGGGCTTCCACATTCAATAAACCCTTAGATTCGGGACCCTACACCATATTTTTGGGGTATATCGCCTTACTTAGCCCTAAAAAATAGGCCTTATGTATGCTAAGTACCTCCAATAAATCGGTATCTGAGTCATGGCCATATAGATCTAATAGGACATTTATTGAGTGATACCATCGATGATTTGGATGGACATGCAGAACCAGAAGCTGCAAAAAGCAGATGACCAAGGCCCATCCCAATGGCGATTTTTTTGCTGGTTCAGATCCATTTTCTTCGTAAACATCAACGACTTGGTGCCGCAAGCCACTTTTATCCCACTTAGATCCCAGTTAGATCCCAATTAGATCCCAATCAGATCCCAATCATTTCCCCATTTTGCTTATTCATCCTCAGATTCACATGCTTCGTCGCAGCGGAGGCTTGGTGGCAACGTCGTGGTCCAGGAGTCTTGGAGGATCCGCTTTTTTGAAGGGGAAGATGCACCAAATCGCTGTCACTATAAGGAACATTTTAACAGTTGGGACTAAGATGGGGAATTAACTATAAGAAATCGGGCATTAATGGAGATTATGATGATTATGCACCATTTCATAAGGTATTGGCTATGAACAATTGGGATTTCACCATCAATAGTAAGGAATTTGTAAAGATTTAAGAAATGAATCATGATGAATCTTGAGACTGTTCTCCAGTGAACAGCTCGGGAGCTGTGTTCCGAGCTAAGGGTATTCAAAAAAAACCTATTTTGCATGGGCAGCTAGTTTTGGAGCTAAGACTTTCTTTTATACATTATATATAATACATTATAATACTATATAACATAATTGTTGGATGATATTAAGCATTATTGGCTGTGTTTCCCCCTTTTAAGAAGTTGGCTGTGTTTCCCTTCACCCGCAGTCCAACAATCTAATGATTATCATAATGGGATGATATTGTATTATCACACAAATAGTTAAACAGTTCATCATTATAACCAGTGCTTATTGGATATCGGCAATGGGATCAAATTAGATCAAAATTTCATAGTGATAGAGCAGTGTCAAAAAGCAATTGGATGCCATTGGTTTATGTATTTATATATAAGTTATATTGGGGTTCTACTAACCTATTGAACAGGAATCACTACAATCCATTGTTGGAACAGCTATCAACAAACCAGACCCGAACCAGTTCGCAGCCAGGTGTTGACGCGGCTAAAAAGAGGTGGGGTGTTAACCATCAAATCATCATATACCCTCTGGTAATTTAGCATGGCCATTCATAGTTGATTTACCCATTAAAAATGGTGATTTTCCATAGCTATGTCTGTTAGTTTACTAGAGGGTAAGCTATATCGTATCAACAGTAGGGATTATCATGGGTTTTAATGGGATAATGATGGGATAATATAGGATTTTTCACATTGTTTAGTAGCTGGATAAGAAACCATGGAAATGACGGAGGATATCTGATATCTCATAAAAGTCGTCATCATCACCAAGCAGTGTTTTAGTAACAGGGTGATACAATTCCCATATATATATATATAGATAGACACAACCAACCATTTTGAGAATATAAGCCGACCATCATTCAACTTGGGAATAAGCCAACCATTTTACACGGATCATCGACACACACATATCCAACAATCCCGGGATACTTCATCAGGAATCGTAACCAGATTATAAGCCATAGAAATGACCGGGGATATCCCATGTTTTTTTTTAAATACGAATACCCTTTGGGAGTCAAAGATGGCAATTTAAGAATGTTAAACATCCACTACATATTATATATTTATGTTTATGGTTGATACCCCCATTAAAACAGTTTAAGAGGAATTCTGGGGATTTCCCATTGCCGCGTTTGATTACTGGAGGATAAGCACTTACTAGCTTCCGTTGTAGACTTGGGTGACTTGTCAATCCGGATTTAACGCTTGTTACTGACTGGGTTATTTTGAACAAGTGGCACATGCTGAGCGAATATCCAATTATTCACCATTCAAAAACATCAAGGATGAAGTATTACCCTCTGGTAATTTAACGTAGCTATTGAAAATGGCCATTAATAGTGGATTTTCCCATTAAAAATGGTGATTTTCCATAGCTATGTTAGTTTACCAGAGGGTATTGTATCCACAAAGTGCACTGGCCCGATCATATTTCGCTGGAAACCCGGGGAACCCGTGAACGAATCATTAAAAGGGGTCCTGGATAGGTAGAACTGAATACTAGGATTTTGTACTATTGATATAGATGACTTTCGCATTGAACTCATGGTTTAATCAACCAAAAAAGGATTAAACCAACTAGAATGAAGATACTAAGTGGTATAGCATGCTATATAGAATCGTTCTACTCCCTAAATGTGATGAGTCACTACTTGGAGGATCATCTTACTTAGTAAGTGGTTAGTAACTGGGCTTAGTCCACCCATTTATAAATGAGTCCACTTAAACAGAGGTGTCCCCCTACCACTTTCCAGGACACTTTGTTTATGGATTTGTGTGGTTAAAAATCATACTTTAACTTTAAATAAGTATTATATCAAATCACATTTTAAACTCAACACATATTTTGTATTACATACTGTAATCCATTCAACCCTTGTGATTGTGAACATGTTGTTTCTTCTGTGGCCTTTTGGTGGGCTTACAGCATTCAATTGATCGTCAGCCTCTGGATTGAGGCAAGGCATTCATTGGGAGTGGCATTGGGCAGATCTTGAAACGATTTTCAAAAGCAATGTAGTAATATGTCATGATATAAAATATTGCATGTTTTGTTTCATGCCACCCCGTTTATTGATTGCTGTATGCCATGACGCAACATGAATTCACCCCCCTGTTGTGCTGTAAGAGCACACCCCCAGGTAAAAGAGTGCTGTAAGAGCACAGGTAGGACCCCAAGTGCTGTAAGAGCACAGGCAGGGCCCCATAATACTGCATTGGTGAATCAGTGAATCACCGTGCAGTGCTGTAAGAGCAACAGTGCTGTGAGAGCACACCCACACCCAGTGCTGTCAGTGCTTTCCCCCAGTGCTGTGAGAGCACAATGCTGTGAGAGCACAATGCTGTCAGAGCACAATCAAGTTCTATGAAACTCCACACCGTACCCCCCCCCCACCCACACACACACAGACACACACAGACACACACAGACACACACAGACACACACAGACACACACAGACACGCACAGACACA
>Ga0126342_10005092_pt1 | contig 22764 bp, 18 predicted proteins | sample Cyp1metagenome_FD_92528 | JGI IMG/M metagenome (GOLD analysis project Ga0126342, IMG submission 92528) | Coral microbial communities from Lord Howe Island, Old Settlement Bay, Australia - Cyphastrea 1 metagenome | ecosystem: Host-associated > Invertebrates > Cnidaria > Coral ...
CTTCCTTGTACCATGGTGCCCAATTCATTTGGATCGTAGCCTTTGTGGCTGCCAGCACTCGTTCCCGGTGGAAAAAGCGCATGTGCGATCGGTTCGCTTGGTTGGCGCTTGGGGCATTCAACTATAACATATGTATATATATATATATAACCTATATATATAACCTATTTATATATATATAAATATATATATATAGATAACCTCTATATATATATAGCCTATATATATATAACCTGCATATTATATACTGTAACCAACAAAAAATATTATTAACACCAATTGGTGTACGCCACTATGATTTGGATTTGGTACCTGAAATATCCAGCAATATCAGGATGCGTTCTGGGGATATTGGGGATGTAACTATGAGCATATAATATAATCAACAAGATTTATAATATAACCAACAGTATGATTTGGGGTGCGTGAAAATTGGGGCACCCCTAAATCCAATTGTTTAGAAGATTGTTGTTCTCATTATACACGATTTTGGCGTGCCCGCCATGTTTTTATAAATTCATCTGGTCTGGGGTCATTCATCTGAAAAGAAAGCGTCCAAAAACAATTTTACATGTATATATATATATATATATGTTGAATATGTTGAATAGTTGTCCATGTTTTCCACTGGACATTTTGGTACCGGTACCTGCACTTGGTGGGAACGTTGCCAAGACCTGGAAAGACCTAGAACTTCTTTCCTCATGGAAGTGGGCAGGAAATGTCAGGAAGTTGGGTCAAATGAAGCAACTTGAAGTTACACTTTTTGACATTTGAGACCCTAAAATCATCATAAATCATCTCATGTCATCTCTATCCAAGCGCCAGTTTTAGGGCTTCCACGCTCAGTCAACCACCGTGCCGCCTCCCAGAAGCGTGCTGACATTGAAGACCTCTTGCAGGTCGTAGCGTCCCAAGTTGAAGAAGCCTGGATGCCATCCATGTGATTTTTGATGACTTAAAGCAGGGAGGCTGCGAACCGAACCGGGAACCGGCGAACCGGTTTAGATTAGTAGAAATCGAAAACGAACCGGAAAAGGTTCATTTTTCAGCTACAAGAACCGTGGTAACCGAACCGACGAAAGGTTCTGGATTACGCGGAATTGTATCAAGAGACCCGTAAAAAACAGTAAACTTGCTCTCGGCTGGGTCTTGGAGCAATCTCTTTCCCCTAACAATAGATCCTTTCAAATATATATATATATATAACTATATAACTATATATATATGTTATATATATATTATATATATATGTATTTATATATTTAAATGCACATACACATATATGTAGATATATTAAATATATTAATTATATTTATATTTGGATATTTTTTTTGAATCTTGAGCTTTTGTAACCCATGATGTATTTATGTCATCACTAGAAACTCCCCCATTGGCATCGCGTTGGCGGGGCTCATTAAAAATAACAAACAAAAGGGCTGTGTTCAAAATCATAGTCATCGCCAAGCTTGAACCGGCAGGAACCGGGAACCGGATGAGGTTTCTATATTGATAATCGAAGCGGAAAAGGTTCATGTTTTACAATTTAAACCGCATCGAACCGATTCGAACCGTAGAGGGTGATCCACAAGAATGAACTATCCGCAAATTCTGGTTTATTTATTGCGCATTCATACCAGTACACGTTCCCTTTGCCATTATTTTGAAAAATCATACGCCCACGTGGGTGAAAATAGAAGATGATTTATTCTTGTGGACCCCACGTGAACCATCAACGATGCCCAAAAATAAATAAGAGCTTAAGATCCTAGCCTGAGAAGCGGGAATCCGAACGCAGGGAGCAAGCATAGAACATCCCCGCAGCCAAAATGTTAGGCTTGAAATTCGTCCCCGTTTTCATTCCTGTAAGTCATGAAGTGAAGCTGCACAGGATGGGAAGCCCTAGCATTGCCTCAAACCACAGCCCCCAACTGGCTGAGAGGCTGATGATATGCATAAAATGGTGAACGGTCCTGGAGCCCAGGGCCGGACCAACCCTGAGGGCCTATCATTGAACTATGGAGATCTGCTACAGGACCCGGAATGAATACCAAAAATGGATCAAAACGATACACCAAGCACAAAAAATTCACAAAATGGGAACTCTCATGGGCCGTTCCTCGACCCACTCTGCTTTCTAGCCTTTTAGACACATCCCAAACAGGGTATGTCCCCAACTCAGGAGGCTTTCCCCCCGTCCTTGCCACGGGCCAGCGCAGGAGTGTGACATACCGCAGCCGGTGACAAAGGGGTAGATCCAGCCATCGTTCCAGGGAGCTCCAGGTGAGATTCTTCTCCGCCAGCCTGGGGGAAACCCTCTGGTTATGACTAACATAGCTATTGAAAATGGTGATTTATAGTGGATTTTCCCATTAAAAATGGTGATTTTCCATAGATTTTCCATAGTTATGTATAGTTATGTTAGTTTACCAGAGGGTATTGGCGGCACTTGGGTCCAAAAAGAGAGTTGCTGCAACATGATATGTATGATATGTACAAGATCCCAATAAGACCAGGAACTTTCCCATCTCTCCTCTCCATCGTCCTCTCCGAGAGTTCAGGAACTACAGTATCCCATCTTAGCAGTTGTTCACTGCACCCAAACCCAAAGCCATCCCAAGAATTCCAGGTGACTCAACCAGACGCTGTGGGCAGCTGGCTGGTGAGGCACGTTCCTGGGTGATAGCAAAGGATCAGATTGTCACCAAAGGCGTGTATATTATGTGTATATATATATTATATATATGTGTGTGTGTGAACTGCACATGCCCAAAGAGGCCATGAATGACGGTGAAGAAGGAATGCCCTTTGCAAACTTTGAAAAAATGATGTCTGTGCCATCCTGTGCCATCCATTGCCACCCATTGCCATCTCCTCCAGTTTTGATCCAAGCGACTCCAAACCAAAAGGGTCCGTCGCCCAAAAGCTGGCAGCGATTCATGAGCCCCACCGGCAACAGGGAACTGAAACCACTGCGATTGGCCCAGTGACAGAGGCTCCTTGGAACCATCGGTGCGATCTGCAAGGGCCAAGAATCGCTACTTTCCTTTGAACGATCCACCTCCAAAATGGAATCAGCAAATTCCACCACTGTTCTCATTGAAAAAGGGATTTTGGCACAGCTAACTCAGCTGGCCTTAGAACCTGCAAAAAGTGCAATTAATTAGTTTGCAGAACATAAAGCTCATGAGAGTACATACAAAAATAAATGAAAAACTAGATAGATAGGCAGATTGATGGATGGATTGGCAGACGGGTACGTAGATAGATAGATAGATAGATGGATGGATAGATAGATGGATGGATGAATGGATAGATAGGATAGATTAGGTTAGTTTTAGATTAGATTAGATTACATTAGATTAGATTTATATTAGATTTATATTAGATTAGATTTAGACTAGATTAGTTTTATATAGATTAGATTAGATTAGATTAGATTAAGGTTTAGATTAGACTAGATTAGATTATCTAGATAGGTAGATTGGCAGATAGTCAGATAGGCAGATAGGCAGATAGACAGATAGACAGATAGACAGATAGACAGACATACAGATAGACAGGCAGATAGACAGACAAACAAACAGACAAACAAACAGACAAACAAATAGATAGATAATAGACCACATACATCTAAGATCTGTGTGTGTGTGCGCGCGTGCAGCGATGAATACATGAATAAAAATACACACACACATATATATATATTATATTTATTTAAAAAAATAGATAAATAAATAAACAAATAAGTAAATAAATAACAAGCAAACAAACGAACACATACAAAATAGGTTCGAAAATCCCTTACGCGACTATTGACCCAAAAAAAAAAACATGTCTTTTCGGTCTGGCCGGGGGCGACATTTAGCCCATTAACATCCATAGAATATCCATGGACAATGTCATTTCTACAATTCACAAACCAGAAAATAATATAGTAGCATGAAAATCATGAAATAATGGGGAAAAAATGATTCCCCTTCATCAGGCTTGCTCCCGACACCCCAGGTACAACGGGCCTTCATTTGGTAAATAGAGAGTGGCTATATGTGTGTATCATGTACAACGGGCTGGCGCAAACAAATTGCTGGCGATATATCCCAGTGAAATACCCTCATTTTGGTGGGTGAAATCCCAGGTTTTAGTGGAAACTCCACAACCATCGAAGCACGATATAAACTTTTGGTGTATCAGCCCATGAAATCCCATTGGATCTGATGCCACACAAATTGGTTGTGTATCCCTATAATCCCTAGAATGTGATGGTTAAACTTGGTTAAACCGATATTAAAAAAAAAAAAAACTATGAAAACCCTATCAAAATACTGTTTAAAACCAATGATATGTCATCTGGTAAACCCCACCAATAAACTATCCCCAATTGGAGGTTTCTGAAGTTGGATATACCGTACCTACGTCCCTACGTCCCTACGTATATTTAAGGGATGTAAAGTGACCCCCCATCACTACTAATCCCATTCTTAAACCCTATAAACCCCTGGTTAAACATATTGAAACCTTATAAAATACGAAATTCCCATGAGGTGTCATTCCTGGTAAATGGGATGGTGTCCATGTATGTGCCCAGAATTCCCATCATTTCACGATTAAACCTTCTACAAACCCATGGGTTTTCACCAGGCATCGTCCCCGCAGTCTTTGCCACGTGGAGCTGCATCACCGGTGCCGGTGCCATGTCACTTCTGCGCAGCCGCAAGGTGACGTTGCGCAACAGCCGCAGGGCACTGGAGGGTAGGGGCACTTTGTCACTCCACCTGGCCGGAAAATCCCTGAACCATGGAGGTTTATAGCTGGGAAAATATTCTATGAATGGATGGGTTTTTCAGCACGCCACCAGCGATTACCAGAGGGTATGTGTGGAAATTGCCAAAAGTTGTAGGTCAATGAGGGTAAAATGATGGAAAAAGGATGAATGGATGGTGGATAAACAATGGAAAGGAAGATTGAACACTACCTTGACACAGCCCATATGTTTCAGGGTAGAACGCTAGAACCATGATGGTCCAGTATTGAATGCTTGGCAAGTCAACGACGTGCTCATGGGTATGAGAAGAGTCTTCTTTATATTCTTTGTTCAAAAGAAAGGCCCTCCGAATTTAAGATGATTCATACCCTCTGGTAAACAAACTAACATAGCTATGGAAAATCACAATTTTTAATGGGAAAATCCACTATTAATGGCCATTTTCAATAGCTATGTTAGTTTACCAGAGGGTAGATGTCATGGCTTTTGAATATAATTCTCGGTTCCAAAAAATTCTCCCTACACGTCCTCCCATCCTAAAAATCATCCCATCCCTGCAATGCGGAGTGAATCACATGCTTCCTTGTTATAGGACGCAAAACAAACAACAATGTCATGGGGAACAGATTATTAGTGTTCAAATACCATCAACATACAGATATATACAGATCATCATCATCATCATCATCATCCTCAAAATACCATCAAAATACAGATCATTATCAAAAAGCATCTAAATCAAAAGTCGAAATATCATTACTTATGAGATGTTATCACATAATCCCCCAAAATCCCATTAAAAAAAAAAAAAAACATAAAAAGAAAGCGAACGACAGAAAGTCTCCCAAAAACCTGTACCGAGGCACCACATCAGATTCCTCCGCGCCGCATTCAGCGCCTGGCGCCCCAGCTGCGCGGCAGCGAGGCGTCGCAGCGCGCGCAGCGCGCGCGGCAGCGGCGCTGCGGCGAGGCGTCGCGCCAGGGCACTGGTGAGGCAGGGGCCGTGGAGATGCCAAGGCAGCTGGAGCCTGGAGAAATGGCCCAAATGTGGTGATTTGAAGGGAGATTTTAGGATTGTCATGGATTGTCCGATGCCTATCCAAATATTCATATAATATTTATCTTTCCGAGAATTTTAGGATTGTCATGGATTATCCCATATTTCTCCAAATATTTGATATTTAAATCCGGGACCAAATATACCAAAATGGGTTCTGGGTGTTCATGCTACCAAGGTGAGAACTGGCCGTTGGATCTTCTGTTACCATTGCTGGGAGGGGTAGGCTGGCATAATCAGTCAAGCACAGCAGATGCTTGCCTCAACGCATTTCTCTATGTTGTTTTTGGCCGTATTTTCCATCCACAATAACATCACCGCACTGCATCTCAAGACGGCATCAGTGAGCCATCCTAAACTACAAAAAATCAAGCAGCATAACAGAAATGATCCTGTCATCAACTTCCTGCGGAGTCCTATGAAATTATTCGAATTCCCACATCAGAAATGAGCCATATCCAATACCCTCTGGTAAACTATATAACATAAGTATGGAAAATCACATGTTTTTTTTGTTTTTTTCATGGGTAAATAAACGAACTAAATGGCCATTTGTTTACCAGAGAGTATATCTCGCATTTTTTATATCTCGCAGTTTTGGCAGCATTCCCTGCATCCCAGCCATCCCATCCCAGCAGCAACTGCTCCAACCAGTCCACTACATCTGCAGCCCGCAGGTGAGCCAGCGCTCTGCAGTCCGCCACACCGCGGCTCACGGCAGCCCCGTAGAGGGGCCCTTGGGGAGCGAAGAGACTGCGCCGGTGCTGCTCCTAGGCCGGTGATGTTCATGGCATGTTGGAATCTCAGGTAGAATGGGAAAAATATGGAAAAATATGCATCATTTAAACAACAAAGATGTGAGTATCAGGGTGATCAAAATGCAATATGGGCATTACGGGAACTTCAAAAGGAGCACCTGTGCTACCTAGTTAGATCGGGATTTTGAATACACCTCGCCAAGATCAATGGCCTCAGGTCCAGGAGTCAGGAAGCAACATCAGACTATGCAAGCAGCTTAGTTTGTTGTAAGAAAGACTTGCCATATATGCATACTATCGTTGCAAGTATACTGTGGGCTGCATTCCCACGTGGCTATAGTTCAAAATGAAGCACTTAGAACGCAGAATTAGAAATGTTCAGATTTCAAAAGAAAAACACTTCCCAAGCATCATCCCATCATTATCATATGGCAGTGTGTCAAAACCTTGTACCCCTGGTGAACATCAAAATAGCTGGTAAATGGATGTTCATCCCACTAAAAATGGGGGCACCAAGGCTGCCACCCCTTAAAAGGACGCTGGCCCGCCTTGTAGCAACACAGCTCGGCCGGACGGCTGCTGTCGAAGCACGACCGTTGGGACTTTGCCCAAGGGCGCCGGCAGCACCTGCAAGCGGGCGCTGGGTTGCACTTGACAAGAGCAACAAGAAATGGTGATGTATGGTGATGTAATTATATGTATAAATCCTAGGGATGAGATCGCCAACCAGAAAAACAGTCACAGAAATTCTGCATTGACATCACCCAGCCGTGCACCTTCGTGCCCTACCTGTGGAGTTGAAACAGGAGGCTGGGCTCAAAAACCCAGCGGTCCGCAGAAAGCGGTAGGTGTTCTCCTCGAATGGCTACCAACGGCTGCCATCACTGGAAGCCTGAATTTGGGAATAAAACCCCTGGGCTCCTGTAGATGTTGCCTTAAACCAATCCATTGAAAAGGGGACGTTTGGAAAAAAAAATGGAAAAACACCATGGAAGCTAGTTGGAATGCGCAACCCATCTCATAGATATGTAGTCAATCCGGAGTTGTCTTCATCCCAAATGGGGAAAGAATATGCAGTAGAACATGCTTGAAAGCACCAACCAGGAAGCACATCAAACCCACATCAACTCACCCCAAGCTCACTGGGTTCTGAGCCTCTCCTCATCATCCCAAATGGATCCCATCAGAGGAATGCGGCGCCGCAGGACCCGCAAATGAGTCAAGCGACCCTTTCGTGCTAGAGACTGCTGGAAGGCCAAATGTTCTGCCGCAACCTCCTGTCAGAGTAGGGACTGTAATGAACGGTTGAAAGCTATCTCTGTTCGGAGTTCGGAGACCAAAGACGTCCTCGTAATGCAAAGGAAGGCCCATGGCATTCCCATGCACGGCGTCACTTCAAGCTAAGGCGCTTGATTTAGGTTCTGCAGAAGTGGAGAATTCCCTCAAGAAAATAATATACCTTTTGATGGTCAATGATGACCTGTGGACGTCGGGGCACTGATGTTTTCCCAGTAGGGAAGCCAGGCGAGCCTATGGGAATTGAAGGTGCGGTGGGTGTGGTTGGCTAGGTGACTCACTTGGCCGCCAAGACCAAAACAATACTGAAACGAAGAGGGTGCAACCCCGATAGAGCAGGGAGAAAAGCATTGAAGAATCATGGAACCTGTACTGTTCCATTTTAGCCTTTGGGCGCCAATCGTTTTTGATTTGCATGTATGGTTGCCAGGTCCTGTTTCAAGGCTGAAAAGCTTGGGCCCAAGAGATCTAGAACACAGCGGCTCTCTGTTCTGGACACAAGAAAAGCATAGGGAGCTAAACCGATGCCAAACAATTGGGGACCCTAGTTGCCCTAGTTATCCTCCAAGTGGTAGAAGAGGAGAAACTTTCAAATCGCAGGGGGAAACTGGGAAACATGAAGAACAGGGCGTGTGCGAAATGTGACTGCTGATAGATACCGATAGCATGTTCCCGTCAGCAGGGTGCTGTCAGTTGATTGTAATGTTAACAAAGCCACAGTAAACCGCCCATATTTTGATGGTTACAATTCCCACCAATTTAGTAGTAAATTTTGGGATGGTTGACAATTCATGCTCTTAACTTCAATACCCCTTCTGGGCCCCCAAAACTTTGCATACTCGTCCTGCGCTGCCTGCGCATCGGGATTGTATTGCCAGTTGCAACCACCGCCAATACGAGTCTGGACCCGTGTGTGGGTGCAACGTTATTACACTCCAAATTCCAACCAGCCGTGTAATTTTCAAGGATACCCGTAACCACCACTGATTTTAGTCCTCCCGGGCTCCAGGTGTCCTAGGTCCACCACAGGTTGAAGAAAGCAACAAGCACTTCCCTCTGGTAATCGCGCATCACGTCACGATTTTCCCATTCAAAATATTCAAACCATCAACCAAGAAATTGGAGATCATTCGACCGTCGCACTCCCATCAAATATAGTCATATCAAATAAATCTGCGAAATTCAAAGTCCCCATCTCCAAGCAAACAAGATGATCAGAAATTCCGTGCCACCAGCATTTACACTCCAAAAAAACCATTCGGAATGTCCCATTTTCATCCATCATTTTCCCATGGAGAAACTCCATGTTCGGTTCCCAGTTGGGTGACGACCCACCCCCATTTTCCCATCCCCCCGGCCTGCACCGGTAGGTCAAAGGTGCTCCGTAGCCATCGATCCGCCACCAGCTCCGTACGGACCACTGCGGGATCGCTGACCACCTGGGAGGTGCTGGGCTCGAAGGCTCGGTGCTGGTCCCTAGCGGTTTTTATGGATTCCTTGCAGGGATAGATGCGTGTACAGTGTAGATGCATATAGAAAACCATGAGTTAAGTGAATTGTTCATGGTTTCTATGATGATTTTTACGATGCGCTTACCATCAAGTAAGTGGGGTCCTGCAGATTTTTCCTTGGGCACATCCTGAAAACAGGATGATAATGGATGATACATGTGCCATCATCAGCTCTAAGGCGAGTGACAGAGCAAGTACGAACCCTTGATTCCAATGGAGCCTTCATTGTCGACGATTCCAGAGCAGTCTCTAAAAATCTATCTTCCAGAGTTGGCCATGGAAATGAATAAAAAAGGAAGCCCAGGAAGTTCTCATGATCCATGGCTGAAACTGATGAAACTGATGAAACTGATGAAACTGATGAAACTGATGAAACCCTATTTTTCCTCCAATTGTTCGTTCCCTGTCATTGACTTTGGGAACATCTTACCTCCGACTATGCCAAGTGGCGGTGTAGAAAGTGGAGGAAAAATCGTCGCAAACCCCATCCTGCACAAAGCCAATGCCAAAGTTGGGACGGACACCAAGGGTTCTTGGAGGAATGCACGACCACCAGGTCTGACCAAAGGTCTTCAAGAGTAACAAAAGAAAGTAAGAAAGTAAGAATCTCCAAGTTGTTTTCGTATGGCTCAAGATGCACAAAATGTTTGGTATTATTTTGGTAGTGTCAACCTGGATCAATACACCCCCGGGCTGTTCTTTCCTAAATGCAATGGACTCGATCAACTTCATCAACCATCGAAAATTCTCATAAATTGTCGAACAATTATGATAACACTGCAGTAACACTCTACTAGTTGTCTACTGACTATCAGATAATTCAGACTTCAGACCATTATATACATAGAATTACTATGGATAATTCGGACAATTCCTATGGATTCCTACAGTGTATTACTATGGATAAACGACCCACATCTATCCACTGATCCACTGATCCACTGATCCGACCCAGCCTCATCCTTGCACGAAAGCACCGGATCGCCTTGAAGGCGCAGCTGGATCCTCAGCGTTGGACTTGCTTGGAAACACGAAGGGAGCAAAAATGCTTGGAAGGCATATAAAATCGTGTATGTGTATATTATATAGACCTGTATATATATATATATATATATGTGTGTGTATATATGTATATATGTATAGGTATATGTGCATATATATATATATATATATGCGTATGATTATATCTGTGTGTGTGCGTGCAAATGTATGTACTGTATGAATATCTGTGTGCGTGTGCAAATCTTCAAACATGCATGTATATGCCGTACATGCCGTACATGCATACGTGCATGTAATGAATCTAAGAAAATCCGTGATCTTCCAGACGGCTTTGGTGATCCGACCAGGGTTGGGCATCTAGGCTCCCCCTGCTGGCGGTTGGACCCAAGGTTGATGTCCAATGGAAAAATCAGCGTTTCGCCCGGCCTCAGCTTGAAAAAGATGAGAAAGACTCACCTCCAGAGAGGAAAACGGGTGAAACTCTCCATTTTTGCTGGGCAAACAAGTGACATCCCGTTCTGCATATGTGCTGCTGGTCAAACTTTCATGGGTTTTGCCTTATAATCCACAATGATACTCATAAGGTTGCAACATGTTTCAACCATCCCCAGCCCCAAAAGGTTTTAACCAACCCCATCTTCACAGGATCGGCCCTGAGTTTTCTGACAGATCCTCGATGCCTTTCTTCAAAGGCACCAGCACGGTACTGTTCTCTCCAGCCTGTGCAGAGGATGCCATCAACTGTGGCATGATGGCATTGACGGGCCTGAAAGTTCTCAATCAATTGGATCTTTATTGGACGTGCTGAAGACTATAGATACTATTTCATGATACTATAGTCTATAGCCATCTATAGCCTATAGCCCATGATACTATGATGACACTGCAGATTGATACTAATACTGTACTATAATGATACTATATAGGTACTACAGATTGATTCATTTATTATGGTTTCCACTTAGTTCTTGATGGTTTTTAACCCACCTTGTGAGGCCTCAGGGTCAGCTCCAACCTGAGCCAAAAAAATCGAAAACCCAAAGAACACTGATAATAAATACATAAGAATCATCACCAATAAATCAGCTATAGGTCCATATACTGTTTCCATAACTCATCATTTTTTCTATAACTTATCAATTCATCAGTTGTCAGGTCAACTGGCGCACACTTCAATTCAATATTCCCACCAGATCTCCCCGGATATCTGGGATGAACCGATGGGAAAGTAAAAGATCATCACCATCATATACCCTCTGGTAAACAGCCACATAACTATGGAAAGATCCACCATTTTTGATGGGAAAACTCACTATTTCTATGGCCATTTTCAATAGCTATTTAACAAATTACCAGAGGGTAATCATGTATGATAAAATCATCCATGGGCACCTGGTTATGGATCAAAACCATGGCCCGTGGTTTGAAAACACCACAACAATGAATGGATGTGCTCATCTCCCCATTTTAGGCATTCTGAATGATACCTTTGGTGGAAAATTTCGTGTTCCCGGAGCTGGTTAATCCTTTGATGGGCAACGAATCCAAGAATAATTAAACATGGTCACCAAACTGCACAACAAACACCAAACGGCGCACTTGTGTGCGCGGCAACCCAAGAGACACACACATCTAAGTTAGACATATATAATATAATATATATATAATATATACAGTCTATATATACACTGTTATACAAATATGGCGAACAATCAACATTCATCAATCCATTGACTATATATTTGATCGGTGACGCCGTCGGGCGACATGGTCTCATTCGTGGCTCTCACGCAGCGATCAAAGTGTAAAATCACCTCAGCACTTCAGCAGAGACCGTTCCGATTCGAGCCGAACCCTTTCAGGTGCAATGTACACAACATGATATTGACAGTCAGGACATGTGCATCCCACATCATCTCACTAATATATTTACAATATATTTAATATGATCTACCATCTGGCTATTTAACATAGCCATGGAAAATCACATTTTTTAATAGGTAAACCATCTATTTCTATGGGCCATCTATACCATGGCTATGTTAATTAACCAGAGGGTAATATGATCTAATATGTGTGCATCTGATCTGCAGGATTCTGGCTGACCACCTCAGGTGACCCAGGTGCCACGCGTATTTGAGGTCGGGAGCCTCAGGCCATGCGAATGTGGGATTCAGCTGCCAATGCCAGCATCCTAATCTTCACAAATGGGTGGTAAACACTGTAAACACCATCCTCGAATGATCCAAATGGTAGGTTTACTATGGTTTACTATGGTTTACTATGGTTTACTATGGTTTACTATGGTTTACTATGGTTTACTATGGTTTACTATGGTTTACTAGCACGTTAGACTCTGATGTTGAATTGGTGTTGAATGGGATTCAATGGGATTTTTCATGATTTGTCATCCACATCAATCCACAGCGTTTGCTCCGTCTGGGATTCCTGCAACACCTTGTTCTTGGTTCGCAGGCCACCGGCTTGTCACCCGAGCCTCAATCTTGGAGACACCCCGTGTGGAATTCTGAGTCGAGATGTGCCAACAATAGCCAGAACAGCGCGAAGCCATGCAGTAAATTGAAGAAGACCTGAAAATATGCTTGCCACGAATCAAGTCAAACTATTTTGGCCATGAAGACTTGTTAAAAACCACTCCACTTCACACAAAATATGTATTGAAATTCATCTGAAATGCTGTGAAAATGCACCAACCACCATGATTTCTCCATGAAAATCAGCAGAAATTCTACCAGATTCATCAGATGACAGTCCGAGGTCGGCGCACAGGTGCTGTTGGGCGGTGGGGAGGGTCTCAGAGCAGCGGGGAAGTGGGGATAGCAAGGAATGGATTGGAACCAGTTATATAAGTATACTATAGGCTAATTGTAGGAATGATATTACCCCAACAGTTGCTTCGGTGTTGCCATTTAGAGACTTTCAATGACTTCACTTCACCATTCCTAATATGTCCTAATCACATCATCAGAATCTATCAGCCACTTGATGGGGCTGTATAATAATGAGATTATACTATATCCAAAAGAGAACATGGGACTGGTAGCCATGCCCAATTCCTGGCAGGAATCCCACAAACGGCTTCGGTGAGATGTAAAAAGACGGACCTCCTTCTTCAAGTTCATAGCTCCGCACACCCTTCACAAACATAAAGTCCTGCACATGTCCTTTCAGACTCCCTTTAAAAGTTAGCCTTTTGGTCCTTAAAGAGTAGTTCATAGAAAATTACCCTCTGGTAATTTAACATAGCTATTGAAAATCACCATTTTTAATGGGAAAATCCACTATTAATGGTCATTTTCAATAGCTATGTTAGTCATAACCAGAGGGTAACAGGAATGTTCCACAAGCTGCTACGCCGATCATGTGGCCCAATCCAGTGGTTTGAGGTCACAGTGCTTTGACTTCGGTGGGGTGTTGGACACAATCCCGTCTCCATAAGGATTTTATACAATAATATAAGCTAGAAATAAATAATTGATAGTGATCACAAACATCCAATGCTAGACCTTTGTAAATCGTGGATAACCTCGGTTTTGGATGGTTTTGGGGGGATGTGTTCTTGCTCTTTGGGCGAGGGGAGGGGCCTATTTCCCAAGCAAATCCAAGCCATTTCCAGTGAGACAATCTTCCCCTGCTTCAAACACTGAGCCCCACGACATCGGAAGCCTGAGGCATGGTCATCCCACAATCATGGGATGCCTTAATGGATATTATATGACCCCCCATATGAAAATGGGAGGATGACCAACCCCCAAGTACGGTTTGACCATGTTACATCTGTTCCCGCTGTTATCTGGCCTAGAGTGAAACACAGTGATTTGGGAGATGCCCCTTACTTGCCATCATTCAGCCTGTTGCTTTCAGGTGATGCTATGTTAAAAGTTAGCGAAATGTACATGTTAACGAAATGCACAGTAGTACAGAAATGAAAGTAAAATAGAAAAATGTATACTAAAAGTCAGTGCATGCAGGTTGGTCTTGGCCGACTTTCCACTTGACCGTGGTGGAAACCACCGTTCCCTTCTCCGCCTCACGCTATCCTGTCCCAGTTCCCCTTGAAATTTCGGCACCTCAGCGCAGGATCCATGGGATTCATGGCTCATCACCCAGCAACGTGCGCAACGAAGGGAGCTGCCCCATTTTTGGCCCCCAACGCTGGAGCACTTCACCTCAAGCTCATGGGACTGGATGCGCACAGCATGGGCGGAGCCGGCGGAGCTGCTTAGGGCCTGACAAAAAGAAGACCAGTGGGGGTTGGAAGGTGATTTTTTCTTCGTGCAGATTGAGGCTTCCCAGGTCCCCGAAGCCTCTTCAAACTCCCAAATATGACCAAACGAGGCAACGGGCCGAGCCGACCAACTTCCAAAATCTTCCGAAACCCCACTGTTTGATGGTAGAAACCCCAACTGTTGATCGTACCTTTGCCCGTTATTGAATGCTGTACCAGTTTCTCTTAACAAAAATTTGGTGTACACCCCAAACAATGGCCTCCACAGCACTTAGCTCAGCCATGCGTTCTACGTTCAGCATCGCCGCGTCCTGAGCTGATGGTACCAGTAGGAAAGGGAGATGATGGGTTCCTTTTTTTAATGGTTTCATAGGGTGTGGTTTGCCCTTCTGGAGCCGCTTCAAAACTTGATTTGATACCTTTTAGTTTTTGATAGTAGACGCTCCAGCCACACAAAATGTGATGCACACATACGGATATATATATAATTATGTATACATGCAGTATGTATGTTGTGTATATAATTATATATACGTACATATATATATATATATTTGTGTGCGTGCGCAGCTAATAGTATAGTTTCATATAATTTCGTACAGTCACCAATAGCTTCAGCCAAGCCAAGGAATGGCCACTGCTCCAAGCACTTGGGCACCGACATCCCCGGTGTCTATGCCATGAAAGGTCGCGCGGATCCTGCCAGGAATCAGCATGGCCAATGGCAGCCTTGGAGCCTTGGATCAGCATTGTTTTTCGAAAAAAAAACAGGTGGGGCCGGCGATGCTTTCCGATCTTTCCGCTGCTTTCCACATCTGTCCAACCCCAAAATAAAAAAATATGGCTGCTGTTCAGATATGGGAACCACTAGAAAGACCCCCCAAAGCACACCGCGCCTTGCCAGCCAATGCCCCGATTCCTGCGAAATAATAGTAGCATGATCATGCATGATCCCCGGGAAAGGCAGCGGGATATCCCAATAATCGTATCAAAACATATTTCGATAATCCAAATATTGAGATATATTGGGATAGACCAATCAAATTTCAGAAAATCATCCATTGATGATTCTGGGATAAAATCGGGATATCCTAACAATTGAATCCAACTACATCGTTGGGCATGTCCAATAAGACATTAATGCAGCGAAAGGCGCCTGAAGAACTTGGTCGAGGCGATGACACTGCGACTTCGCCTCGTTGTGACATGCTGTGACGTACATAGACAAGTCATGAAGAGTCATGTTCCACCCCCACTTCCTGGGTTTAAAATGGGTTAAAGAATGTTAAAAGGACAATGGCCTGATAGCGCACATTGATTTTTTTGCCGCTTTGCAGTCTTGATTCCGGCTATGATCAACGAGACGCTGCTCAAGAGCACCTTTCGCCTCCAAAAGCAGCATGAAGCTCTCCACGAACGTGGCCTTCAGCTGCTGCCTCGTCGCCAGCCGCACGGGGCGATGTCTTCGTATTTCGCTCACGAACACGCAGCCCAAGTAGCAGCCGATGCGCTCGCGGCTGCGTCTTCCTGAGTAGACTATGGATCAAACTGTGAAACTCGCAATTTGATCCACCGTCTACTCAGGAAGATGCAGTCCAAGCTTCATCGGCTTCTGCTTGGGCTGCATGTTCCTGAGCCAAGATTGTGAAACTCAAATTTGATCCAAAGTCGAGTCAGAATCTTGGCTTTGAACATATAGTAGGGCCAGTGTCCCAAACGGAAGTTGGTACAGTAATGCTTCAACCGCCCTAGGCCCTAGGCTGGCAGTTTCCTGCTCTGCAGAGCTGCTTCGTCCATGATCCCAGAAAGCAAAGGCCGCTTGGATCATGGGTGAAGCAGGTTCCTTGGCCCATGGGTGGCCCCTTCTCTACGTGTATCAGCTTCGGATTGAACTGTGCTTCTTCCGCTGTTTTGAGAGCTGCATCCTTCCCGCAACCCATGAAGGTGAGTCCCGCAAGCCAAGGCACATCGTAAATAGCTGCATCCTTTCACCGTACTGATGTACGGCCTCAGGTAAGAACCTACAGCATCCTCAAAAGAAACCGACTGAAGGTGGCAAGTTGGCACAGAATATCTTTCCAGACGCTTCTCAAGATGCAACTCTTGTAGAACTCTTTATTTGGTACGAGCAATATCGAGCAATGCAAGGTGCCGATCAAGCCGACTACTGGTGGGTGTGTGTGTGTATAATGAATCACGGGGTTTTCACTGTGTTGTCGGCAAACTGCGCAAACAATTTGTGATTGTGCCAGGACATGTACTTGAACGCGAAATGCATTTGCTCATATTTGCTCCAAATTCAACTCCCTTTGTGAGCTTCACCAGGTGAATTCTAGGAGATTTGTTGTCTAGCTCGAAAGGACCACTAAATGTCTGAAAGAATCAACTTGCACTGGGAATGAACTTCTTGGATCTTCCGGGAATATGCGGTGCTTCAGATGAATGGAGTCTCCCCCCAAGTGCTCAAGCAAAGTTTGCTCGTGACCTGTGAGAACTCCTCACAGGTGACTACAGCTACTACAAGTACCGCATCTTTCAGCTGGTGCCTTTCCTGAATACTTTGAATCAACTACCAAGGAAGGCAATAAATTCTGAAGCCACGACTCATATTATTATACACATTACTTGGCCCTGCGTTGCATCCTGCACGATCTTCAAAATTTGAAGAAGATCGTGGCCGGCTGCAACCAGGAGCCAAGTAAAGTCCGTATATGAGTATATTCAAGAGTCATTGCTCGTTGGCAAAGAGTCATCTGCAGACGCGTCTACATGCAAGAGTCTGCAAGAGCTTCTCAAAAAGTCGGTTGCATGCTGCAGATGCTTGATCTCAAATTGTCTCCCTATGTTCTTGCACAGTACCTGCCATTTCACATCATGGTGATCATGGTGCTTGTTGGCATCATCAGGAACGCGCATTGGGAGAAGTTCGGCCGTCACGAAACTATTCGAGCCAAATGCTTCTATAATGTCAACAGGTTCGAATTTTCATGTTCGTTTGAGACAGTTTTCGGAGATGTTTTTTGCACATGATTCACATGATGATCTTTCTCTTGGAAAGCTGCTGGGTGGCAGAAACACGGAAATCGCCATAGATACAGATACCAGCTGAGAGTGTGGCAGTGGCAAAAGCCAAGGCTACAACCTTCCAATATCCAGACCTGGTCCAAGGGAGAAAAGCTAAGGGGATAACACATCTTACAGTAACTCTTTGACTAGAACATGGAACATCAGAATGTCTCACGTTGACATACTTAGTATTAGAGTATGTCACTCCACATTGGTTTTACGTCGCATACATTTAGGCCATTTAGGGCTATGCGTCTGTATATGCACATCATATAACCCTGATTTCCAGCTCACGGCTGAGCTGGCCGCGCCGCACAGTCATGCACAGCATCCCAAAATACCGTGATCTTAGCAGCCAGCGAAGAATTTGGAGACCCCGTGGCTTCAACCAGCAACCATAGAGTTCTTGACATGGAGGCACCATCCCAAAACTGTGATATATAAAACGTTGCAAAATTGTTGCAAGCATCATTGCAGATATATATATATATATATGTGTGTATATATATATAATATGTATATATACATATGTCTGTAGCAATATAATTTGCCCATCATTTTGGTGGTCTCCCCTACCCGGTTGCTGTGACACTGTGACACCCCCAATTTGATGGCCAGTCTGAGACACCATGCAGAAGAGTTCATGGCTGAGCATTACATTCCCCAAATATCCCCAAATAAGCCATTAATCTGCCATTCACCAAGGTTTATGCAGTTGGTTGTATCAGTTGTATCATGTTGGATCCCTATTGCGACTATTGCGTTCCCATTTGAATCATTTGAATCACTAATCACCGTTCACCGTTCGGATTGATTAACATCCCATTGTAAAATCCAATTGTAAATCACCTAATGTGGTAAACCCTGAACATCACAACGAACCATAAAACCTGGGATGCCCGGCTGATCCTCTACACCGATGGCTCGCACAAACCCGACGTTGGGCCTCGGGCACATCGCCCGCCGATGGAGTCTGGAAATGGTAAAAATTGGTACAAAAGGATAGATGGAGTCAGATAGAGCATATATCATCATGTATTCTTCGTCTATGTTCTATATGTTTGTGTATACTTGCATCTGTGATACATATTTCGTGGGCGTATTACAGAACTGATCAATGCTCAATGTTTCAGCGGATAGAGACTCCAAAGGAGTTCAAAGACCAGATGATCCATCCCTGTGCTTAACTGAACTGACCCCAAGCACGAAGTGCCTGCGGCTCAACGGTCAACGTGCCATCGGTGGTTTGCGCCTCAGGATGCTCCTTTGATGGTCCAGTTGTGGGGTTTCTGTGTGCCTTCAACCGATTCTGAGAAACAAGCCTTGATCATTATATGAAATTATATGGTTTGCCATGTTTTGCCATGGTTTGCCTGGAAACACATGGCTGTCCTGTCTTGCAGCCTGTGCAAAGGTCACTTTAAAAATCCCAAGTCTGCCACCAAGACATCCACAAGTCTCCATCCGATTTCATCCGAGCCTGCGCCGGAGATTTATAGGATGCTTGGGGCTGATTGTCCAACCCGGGAGTCTGGCCATCCTGGGTTACCCTCAACCAAGGACAAACCATCAAGACCACTATGGCCATGCTTCCCTCATGGAGCCCCATGCCAGGGCACCTCCACCTCCGAAGCAGTTCTTGTGAATCTCCGTCTTGTAGAGGCTTGATAAAGGTACCTGCAAAGCCGCTGAGCCAGTCGTGCACATCGCTGTCAGACTGCGAGCCAATCCAGGGAATCCTCGCTGGCGTAGACAATAGTTCCAAGAACATGCTCGGTCACCCCGGTAGTTTGTTTGCAGCATTCGCATCGAGTATCATCAAACCTGAGATCAAGCAATAGCACGAATAGCCAATATGCCAAATACATTTTCTTCTCCAATTCCTGGACCTCCACAAACACATCAGAATAACCTGAATCCAAAGATCTAGACCTGGTGGATTGCATTTGGCCCAAGCTTCCGGGCCAGTGTTCGCTAAGTCCTGACAATTCTCGGCCTCGGGCTGGGGAACAATGGCTGTGCTCCAGCGCTGATTCATTGCCAAATCCAGGGCACCGGACCAGCAACTTCGTTGGCTAGCGTCGTCAGGACATGTGAAACCTCACCGGCCGCCCAGCATTGGTTTTTGTCCTGGAAATGTGGTGGTAAACGAACATGACACCCGCATGAAACTCAAAAAAAAAGATTGGTTTCGAGGAGGATGTGACACCTGTGCCCTGGGCTTATGCCTACCCTTTCCACCCAGGCCATTGCGTTCTCTTCCGCCATCCATCGTCATCTTGCTGCTTGGGTTCCGCGCTAGGACCTAAGCCACGTTAAGGTTTTGCCCCTTTGGACAGGGGGGCAGAAGTCAAAATTGGAACTAAACTAATGTCAACTCCTTGGATAAGTACGCAATGACTTATTCTAAATAGGCCATGACTTATGAATAAGGGGGTGTCACCCAAATAGTGATAATCTGCTACTAAAGTGGCGCCCTAATTGAAAAGCCAAGGGGCCTTACTATTCTGGGGTTGACAATGCTAAATCCCTTGGCAGGTTTCCATCCACGATATGTTCGCTGTCTTTCTTGCCATGCGAATGGCTACATGTCTGGATGCACGTCGTTTTCACCGCCTCAAGTTTTGAAGCAGTTGCTTGGCGCTCGACTTTGGAGCTTCCAAAGCTAAAACGAACTAAACAATTGCCTATCTACAACATGGATCATCGACGATAGCATCATGTGCATCAGCAGAAATATGTTACTTAATTTTAAGTGTCATAAACAGCAATATTAAATAGCCGGCATCACAAATGTTCCATGGAAAGAATGGTCGGCACGCATCCTTTCTCAACATTTTGTCGAAAGAGTTTCGACTACTGCAGACCTCGTCCGGCTTTTGGGGAGATGGATCAAGAATGGTCAAGTTGGTCAAGACTAAATGAGAAAATACATGCATCATCATGTACATCAACATACTATAAATCGTTGGGGGGGATGACCAACTAATTGCCATTTAAAAAAGGCGTGAACATCATGGGACTCGGCCCATGTCCTCATAAAGTCGTGCCCTGCTCTGCAACTCGTGCATCAAACAAACTTGGCTGGTCCAACAAAGAAATGATCGGAAAAAACCAACAGTGAACCAGTGACCCTATCGCAGATTTCACATGATTTACCCTCTGGTTATTTAACATAGCCATGGAAAATGGCCCATTTGTAGATGAATTTCCCATTAAAACCTCCATTTATAAGGGATTTTCCATGGCTATGTTAAATAACCAGAGGGTAACATTTTTCACCCACAACCCACCACCACCAGCACTTTGTCGTCCTTCAGCATCCGCCTGCTGTTTCAGCTCCAGCAGGTCCCGAAGTTCTGTCAGCATGCCGTCCAGCTTTTCCTGGCGGCTCGCCAGTGCTGAAAGGCTTCCAGCACCGTCACCCCCCCAAAAAAAAAACAAACGGAAAATTGGTGTTTTTTGGTCCCAGTTTTTTTGAAGGGGCTATATAAATTACATTAAATTACCGTTGCCAAAAAAAAATGTAAGGCTCAATGTAAGGCATTGTCAAGCGTTGTTTGAACCCCTTGACCCTTGAAACAATCGAAGGGCCAGGGAAATTCCTGGAAAACACCTAGCAAGTCTTGACACCCTGATGCTTTTGCTGCTTGCAGCCGCGGTTGAATCCACACATCAGGTGGGTATGGGTTCAAATCGGGTACCAAAAAAATTGGAGAGTTGCTACATTTTGATACCAAGAATGACCAAAATCTGCGATCCCCTGCGTCTTAAGTTTTGACCCAGGCAAGTTTGCACCCTCTGAGGCAGAGACCCGCATGGCCGAGTTCAGTTGGGACATAGTGCGTGAGATGCTCTTCCAGCTGTCTTGATTTGCTTCCACCTCAGCCCAGAGCAAACCGGAGCTCGTGTCTGAAATCGGAAGTAGATGGTGCCGATGGTGCTGGCTGGGAAATGGCATACCTTAATTACATTTGAAACATAGATGCATATAGTACATAAATAATCAAGGAGTAATACTGTTGTCAATGTTGTCAATGTATTTGCCTCATACCGCGAATATCATGGTGTGATTGATCTCCATTGAAGAAATATCTCTCTCTCTCTTTTTCTTTCCATCCATTGAAGAAGTCAGTATATGTATTTGTACTGCACAGTGACATTCTGCAATACACCTGTATTTGTGCGTGTGTGTGTGTGTGCATAAAAAGTATATATCTATCTATCTATCTATCTATCTATCGATCGATCGATCTATCTATCTATCGATCGATCTACAATATCTATCTATCTATCTATCCATCTATCTATCCATCCATCTATCCATCCATCTATCCATCTATCTATCTATCTATCCATCCATCTACCTATCCATCTACCTATCTGTCCATCTATCCATCTATCCATCTATCCATCTATCCATCTATCCATCTATCCATCTATCCATCTATCCATTAATCCATCTATCCATCCATCCATCTATTTATCGATCCATCCGTCCATCTATCTATCTATCTATCCATCCATCCATCCATCCATCCATCCATCCACACATACATCCATACATACATGCAAGCATGCATGCACATACATACATACATAACATTACATAACATAACATAACATTACATAACATTACATTACATTACATTATATACATACATTACATACATTATATACATTACATACATTACATTACATACATTACATACATTACATACATTACATACATTACATACATTACATACATTACATACATTACATACATTACATACATACATATAGCATGTAATCTCACCTATACTGTGGCGTGGCTCAAGCAAAATAGTGCGTAGCTGGGTATCTGGTTTGTGGCCCTTAGTGGTTTCTACAGGTTATCAGCCGTATCGCTAAGCGATCGCTGGTTTCCTTTTGTTTCGCACTTTTCGCTCTTTCTCTGTAGCTTTCGCAATGGCTTCTACCCCCGCGCTCCCTGCCCCGGGCGGGAACGCCTCGGCTGCTCTGGCCTTAGCGAACCCTACACAACCGGAGGAAGTGGTGATCCACTCAGGTGCGGCTAC
>Ga0126342_10005093_pt1 | contig 22763 bp, 17 predicted proteins | sample Cyp1metagenome_FD_92528 | JGI IMG/M metagenome (GOLD analysis project Ga0126342, IMG submission 92528) | Coral microbial communities from Lord Howe Island, Old Settlement Bay, Australia - Cyphastrea 1 metagenome | ecosystem: Host-associated > Invertebrates > Cnidaria > Coral ...
AAAAAACTGTTATTTTGAGTTTGAGTTTTGAAAATGCTAAATTCCATGCATTTTGTTTTTTAAGTTTTTTCCATGCTGCCCCCAACTTCCTATTTTGCCGAAATCCCCTCAACGGCATCAATATTGAACAGAACAGTCACTGCTGACTTCAAGCATCAAGGCGAACGATGGCACATTCATGCAAAGAATCGTGAGCCATTCCTCTGGCCAGTCGAAGTCCAGCAACTCCGCGACCACCGCACCGCGCACACCACAACTGAAAGAGCTCACAAGCGGCGTTTCGAGGAGAAAGTTTCGAGCACGCACATCAGCAGAGCGTGCGTGTGCACCGGCTTCCAGCAGCAAGCGGACGCACGCAACATCTCCGTGGACGGCTGCCACGTGAAGTGGGGTGTCATTCTCGTTGTCGCGTGCGTCAACATCCGCTTTTGCCTGCAATAAATGCGAGACTGCCGCAGGGAGGCCTTGCAAGCAAGGTGTAGCGCAGTACCTCCGAAGTCATAGCGGCAATGTACATCGGCATGCGCTTGCAGCAACGCGCTCGCAATGACTGCGTTTTTTTGGTTCAGCGCGGCATAGAGAGGCGGCACGCCACGGTCATCCACGTGATTTGGGCACTGCCCGTCAGACAACAATGCCACCGCACCGTCAACGTCACCGAGGTCAATGCTGTCAAGCAACGCGCCTGCTAAGTGCGCGCACGCCGGGAACAGCAACACTTGGACATGGACATGGGGCGCAAGTTGCGAACCGAGAGCAGCATCAATGAAAGAAGAAGGGTTTAGAAGCAAACGCACAACAAACGGCGAAGCGCCCAGCGTGGCAGCAATGAAGTGGATGAGGACAATGTGCAGCGGCCGGTTCGAGAACTTTGTCGTAGGAATGGTGCAGGAAGCCAGAGAGGAAGCAGAAAGCATGGAACCCACTTGAGTTGAAATCAGACGCTCATAGCAGCTGACAACACATTAAGCTATCACCTCTAACAAAAAGGTTGCTAAAATCAAAAGGGGGCGCTTTACCATAAATCGCTTTTTTTTTAAAAAAAAGTTACCTAATTCATTCCAAATTGCCTAAACTGATCTTTAGGGTAACGATGATGACGATGATGACGATGATGATGACGATGATGATGACGATGATGACGACGACGACAACGATGATGATAATGATGATGATGATGACGACAATGAGGATGGGGATGGGGATGGGGATGGGGATGGGGATAATGCGAATGATGATGATTATTATTACAGTACTATTATCGTTATGATGGTGGTGGTGGTGGTGGCGGCGGGCGGCGCCATTTCACATCTTCCTATCATAGAGCTATTCCTAAAAATAATCCTCTAATGGGAATGGTTATTATTGGGTTTACCGCATTACATATGCACATATTATGGCACATATGTCTTTATATGGATATTACATATACTTGTTCTATGGAGAAATAGATTTATACAAAGAACCTGGAGATTTTCTGGTTGTTGGCTAGCATCCCAACAATGGGGTGTTATGCTCCTGATACCACACTCCTGGAACGTCTTGGTTTGCAATGAATGCACATGTGGTTTGCCAACCAGTTACTTTTGTCTGGATCATTAATTAAATTGTTCACCCCGGGCCTTCGCGCTCCAAACTTCCCACGATCTCCGTCAAGGTCTCCTCAGCTGCGCCGGGAGCGCCACTATGCAGAAAAGGAGCATTTTTTACATAAAAAAGAAAAATAATATATGAGCGGGGACCAAAACAAAGGGTCACAAAGGCGGTCATGAGCAAAAGTTATCGATTTAGATCGTTCACTATATCGGTTTACATGGTTTTGGAGCATGTCAAACAATGGCTGTTGATTTGGAGATCCATTTCCATTCATCTCCACAGGCAACAATAGGGGCACTTCATGGTCAGCAGTCTGCTGTCCACTGTTTGTCTTCAAAGCGCGGAAAGAATTTCCCTCAGAACAGCTTGGTTTTTGCACTGTTGCGCGCCTTCTGCTTCTGCAGATTATGTTCATCTCTTTGGATCTTTAGACCAAAATTATATTCAGTGCTAGGTTTCAAGGCCAGGCTGGGCCACCCCAAGTAGATGTTTCAAGGCATTGACGCAAAATTGAAGTGGGTCTCTGGCTGCCCGGGGCCCCTTTTGGCAATTTTTGGTTATCGCTACGTTATCGATTTGGTTATCGATAAATTCATCGGGTAAAATCAGGAAACATGTGACAAATTCTTTCCCAAGCACACTCTCTGCTTCCCAGAGCCTGTGACCATATCGCATTCCATAGTTTGGGCAACATTTTCCACCAAAGATTCTGCATGATTCTTTTAGGTCTTTGCTCAAATGTAATTTTACACATATATATATCATGTGTATCACTATTTTTAGATTTCGATCTTAGTGTTCCGACTGAATTTTAGGTTGTTATATGCCCAATGTTGAAAGGGGTGTGAGCCATATCTCATGAACGTGGCCAAGAAGATGAAGACATCAAACGACAACTTGTTGTGAACTGATCCTTTGGCCATACCATAGTAAACCCAATTCTTTGGGGGACACCAAAAACGCGCAGATCCAAGAATGAATCAAGGCTTCCAGGGGATATCAAATATGTTTGAGTGGCGGAACCATGATTTTGATAGGCTTCGGTACCCCAAATCTCCCAAATAGTTTCCACATGTTTCATTGTTCTACAATATCCAATACATCATGTTCGGGTAGCGTCCTAGTAGAAATAACCAAATTCATCCGGATTCCGCGGAGCACAAACAAATCAATTTTCAATAGTTTGGGAGCCCCAGTTGAAATTCCTTGAACAGAATCTCCGTTGTCAAACAAATGTGATTTCAAGCTCAAGACCATCTGGTAGTGTAAACTAGTACTGCAACGCAATTATGCAGCTCAAGGGCTTTCACCTAAGGAAAAGGCAAAGTGATTCCAAAGATTGAAGGGACATGTAGCCACATGTGTGGTTCCCTTGCTACTATCCTAGTCAAGTTTTTCGTTGATCTCTGTCCATCCAGTCTGGTCAGCTGGCTGCTCACGAGGCTCACTGAGGTCGCTAGAATTTCTCCAGATATCTCAATGCATATCCCATATCTCCATATTGTAACACCACTTCTGTTGGCCAAGCGTCACTATATATCGTGATACTGCATGTAACGAGAAGGCAGGGCCAACGGAAATTCGTTAGGTCACATCCCCAATGTTTGATGGTTATGTGACATGCGAATCTATAGGTTGTAGCTATACAAGGTTATATGCGTATCATATAAATATTTATTGTGTATACATACATATATATATATATGTGTGTGTCGAATATTTATACAACCAAACAACCAAGCTAAAAGTGAGCTGTTTCCATTGCCTCGGAAATACCGAGGTTCCATTTCTTTCACCGCTTCCATCCACTGGGGAGATGAATCTTCCACCTGTTCCCAAGGTTTCTGGGGTCAGAATGCTCGGTATGTTTCAATCATTTTCAATATTTGGCTGGTTGGCTGAGTTGGCTGGTTATGTTCCATTGAAAGCAAAGACATGTGGGGACTTTGAAAATTTGCTTCAATGTCACACCATGTCCCACGACCCCCAACATCCCTCAACCTACCATAACTGTCGGGGGGCTTTAGGAACACGAGCCCTGCCTCGCACGCACGCTCAGCCTTGCTTGTCTCCTGGGTGTTTCCGACATACTATCTTTACTTCAATGTAGGATAATACAATATATATATATATAAATGACAAATAAATAAATATATATATATATATTGTAGGGATATATATATATATAGGGGTATATATATATATATATAATTACATATAATTATATATATATGGATGATCACGGATCATCTGGGCACACGATCTACGCAGGGTCTATGCAAGTATATCGAGAGACAAGACAAACTCGAACCACCAAAAATGATGAAAATTTGTCGAGAGATGGGGAGGCCGAAGACGCATCTTCGATCGGGCATGTGAATCATCGGGTGGGTTTGTAGGGAAATGCCATGATTGAAACAAACTTCTGGGCACCAAGAGGAACATTTCCTGCATCTGCAATTGGTGTCATGATGTTTCACCGGAGCATTGACAGGAAACCCCATATCTAGATGGCAGCAACACAACTGGCAGGAAAATTGATATGTTCAAACACGGTGTTTCAGGGAAAGCAAAAAAACAGAACCTTTTTTTTTCGGTAGGATATCCACCTCAAATCCGTTCTGTTGTGGAATTTCTATGGCTCTCTCACCGTCGAGTTTCCAGCAGCAGTGCAGCGTGTCGCTGATGCATGACCTGCGACGCAGGCACTCGTATGGATTTATGGAAAGGATTGGAAGATGGATTGCATATGGGATTATGTATGAGAATGTATGGGGACAATGTATGGGATTAAAACGAAATTGTAAAGGGTTGCAAGTAGATGAGAATGGGATGATACTGGGGACACACTCCACAATTACTGAAGTTTCAACGATTTTTGTTGGGATAATCAACAAACCGAGGTGAAATTACCATCTCCCACATTGAGGCAAGCCTGGATTTGGCTATTATCATTGAGGTAGCATCGAGATAATTATTGAATCTAATCGGGCAACCGCCCCGATCCCCAATGTCAATTTTTGACACAACCTCTTAATTGAAACTACTTTATAATTTAAAAACGATGATCAAATGGATGTCATAGAAATGAAATTATATGGTAGACCGGTAGACCTATCTATACTCCTATGAAACCTTTTTGGAGAAATCGAAACAAGACCATCAACCACCGATTGTGTTCTGTGCAGACACAAGGTGCCACAGCGGTAGCATCGTACCGGATTGCGGATGTACACATAACTTGGAGCCAATCCTAAGTTGGATTAATGTGTAAGGTGTATATATATAATCACATATATATATATATATGTGTACACACATGTATAAATATACAAATATTACATAGACAGAGAGAAGGGTTTCCTAAAATGAAGTTACCCCCAAATTATCCATGCCACCAGAATTTCCTTTCTAGATTGTAAGCATTTATAAACCAATTATGTGGGGATCCCCCATGTATGGACACCCCCATATAAATATATATATATATCTATCTATCTGTCTATCTATCCCAGATGCTCCATGTATGGAGTATTTATGAACATTTACCCAAAAATGACACAAATGTAGGTAAATATTCCATTCATGGAGCATCTGGGTATATATAGAGAGAGAGAGAGAAATAGGGTGCATCGGACCGATGGCCGGTTTCAACCCTCATTGTATGAGAGGGCTGCACGGCAGCCTCCTGCGTCAAGTCGTTGAGTTGCTTGGCATGGTCACCACTGGTGGCCTGAACCAGGGTGAAAAGATCCGTTCGTATGAAACCATAACCAATTTCAGATACACTGCGAAATAGAAGTTTGTGAGTTAACATGTATAATAAATATATATATATATATAACATGTTTAGTAAGAATCGAAGTACTAAGCCATCAAAGGTTTACCCAGAAGCCGCACATTTCGTTTTTGAGCGACCAATGAAAATGGCGCCATGTTGAAGCGGTTTGGGATTCACTGAACTTTGGGGATTTTCCCTATCGTTGAATCAAACAATCAACAAGTTTATCCTCCAATCAAACATGGCTAGCTGGAAAATCCCTTCAATGGAGGTTTCTAGCTGGGAAATTCATCAATCCATGGGATTTTCTAGCCACGTTTCATTATCTACGGGTACCCATCTCTTAGCTGAGCATTTCATTTTTGGCCTTATGCCCAGCCTTGAGCTCCGTGAGTACGTGGTAAAGTTCCTGAACGCAGGTGGAAAACAACCGTCAAATGTTGCCACCGTTATTTTTATATCCACAATCATGGCTGATAGTTCCATAGGATTATAATTCAGTATGATATACTAGCCAGTGATGTCCCCAATTTTTCGTTAGGTGAATCAACATTTCGGTTGAATCAACATGTCATCCCATGTTTGTGGGCGAAATTCCATATAAACAATGCCCAGTCTATTTGTATAATTTTTTTGTGGCTAGTTCGGATTGGGGTTTCCATCATGGATTATGATAATCCCTGCCTGCATCGGGAGGATTAAATCCTCAAAAAAACAGTAGTACTTTGGAAGTTGTTCACTGCAAAGACCAATGGCATATAGTTGTCATGTTAGATTTACGTAACCATTTTATACCCACGGATATGCATATGTATATATACATACATAACCAGGCCTTTATTGTGGTTGACTGTTGCTGGAGCCACCATTGTGTTTCTAGGGTCTTAGACTACCAATGTTTGGTTCAAACATTGTTTGGATGGTTTTGGAGGCCCAAGGAGTATTCACCAACATGCATTTATTGATTTATATATATATATGAAAAAAATCTATATACATACTAGTTGAAAATTGCTACATTTGATATACTATTTGATATCCACACCAGATCTGTTGGTCGCTTCGCCCGGAAAGAAATCTAGTCAAGGGCGATGATCATCCCAAGTTGGGTTGAACAGATGGTAAACGGTCAGCCCTCCTTGAAGAATGAGTCAAACTGTGGAAAAGAATCGTTATATACGTTCCAAGGATGTAAACAAATCACAAACCAGTATGTATACCACATAATCATGTTGAGTAATTACATGATATATGTAATATATATCTATATATGTATATATATATACATATAATATATTTAAATATAATAATTACATAACATATTTTGATATAGTGTAAGTACGTAAAAAAAAATGTACGTTATCTATATATAATATATATAATATATATAATATATGTGTGTGTGATCTAAACATATTCAAACATGTTATTCTACTGACTAATTGTCGTTCCGTCCCCTCCTTGGTCTTGGCTTCCGTATAGCGCGCGAAGCTGTGCATCTCCTGCTGCAACTGTCGCAGCGTCTCGCCGGAAGCGGCAACGGAAGCGATGTCGCCAGCGGCCTGGGAGGCCCGGCAGTGATGCAGGCAACTCGTAATTGATCCACATGCCACCCGCTATGAGTTTTTAAGATATGTGTTCACCGAAGGAAGTTTAGTTCACAGATGAAAAGCAGAGGTGGGAAGAGTCAGAGACGAGAAGAGAAGAGAAGAAGAAAGAAAATCAGAGAAGAGAAAGAGTCAGAAGAGAAAAGATCAAGGTGCGCGAAAAGGTAGAAAGGTCGCGAAGCACTGCATTTTTTGACTGATTTCTGGCTCCGGACGGTCGAAAAGTAGGCTCGCTAAAGCGGCGGGTGCCATCTGGGGAGATGAGAGATGAAATACTGCACGCCGTTGTGGCATGAAGCGCACTTCGAAGTAAAACCGTACAAAACACTTAACCTCAAATCACTTTTTTGGGAGTTGAGATGTCAAAAAAGTGGACGCCACTGTAGCGCGAAGCACATTTCCCCTGAACATTCCTTCGATCAATTATTTTTGGTAGTTTTGGAGTATGACCTAAAATGACCCAGTTTTCAAAATCTCGTCTAATTCAACTATTCTACTAGTTTGCCTGCTTTTGCTTCCTAGTGGCCACACTATCACCACAATTGACATTTTGAATATGACTGAACGTGGCTTGCATCCTGGCTGCGTCCCATTCTCATATCCCCAGCACCAACGCATATAAATGCACAAAACTGCGCCCAAAATTACCCGCAAAACGCCTGCAAAAATCCGCAAAACGCCCGCAAAAACTCGCAAACGCCCGCAAATCCAAGAATCTAGTAAATTTGTAAAATTTTGGAGCGCGCAATTAAACAGACACCAACTTGGATGTGCGGCTCCATATTTTTGAAAGCAAAATACTGGTGAGAAGACTGGGAGGAGGGCCATGACGATGGGAAACAAAGCCATGACATACCATGAGTAACTATTTGGGGAAACGCTCGATACGACCATAAGTTGGAAGGTCCAGGTCAAGTAATGTGCAAAACACACCAGCTTCGGAGCACTTTTGGAAGATTAGATGTCGAAAAAGGGCACGCCACTGTGGCGCGAAGCACATTTCCAAGTCAAAAATTGCAAAGCACACCAGGTTCGCAACACTTTTGGAAGTTGAGATGTCCAAAAAGTGCACGCCGTTGTGGCGCGAAGCACATTTCGAAGTCAAAATGTACAAAGCACACCAGCTTCGGAGCACTTTGAAGAATTGTGATGTCGAAAAAGTGCCCGCGAAGCGCGTTTGGAAGCGAAAATGCTCAAAGCACCACATGTTCGCGCAACTTTTGGACGTTGAAGCGTCTTTTTGTGTGGCAGGCGCAAGGGATTCCGCACCCTGCTAAAAGTGACAAAAACGTGAAGGTTTTGTAGCAGTTTCAAAAACATTGGCAGCTGTGCGACATTTGAAGAGGATCTGCAAAGATGCATTTTCCGTGGCAGGCGCAGTACGAGAGAAATGTTCATCAGAGCTGTTAGGAGGTCCGGGCGCTGATTTCCTGAGAGTAGCTGCATTTTGGAGCATCAGATCTCCAGGTTTGCTGAGATGATTTTATGTGACAGGTGCAGCACTTCGTATGACCTGGCATCACTTTTTCATGGCAAGCGCAACACTTTAGACAGATGGAATGGAACAATCGCAAAACTCATTGGTACGAGGCCGTCAGCTCTGCTCTCAACTTTCCATTTTTGATTTTGCTGATAGCCTAAAAATAGCTTATCGTGAATAAGCGATTTTTAAGCGGATAAGCTAGGATATATCCTAATCCTTAATAGCTAAACGGATCCTAGGGGTGTATCTATATATAATATACATACATACATATACATATATATATATGCATATACATATGATCATACATAATTTTAAGAAAGGGTTTGGGATTAATTTATACGTATTCAAACCCTTGATGATATATAAATCATCCTTGGGTGTTCCATTCATTTTTGGTCGCAGATCTGGGGCGACCACTTTCTTGCTGCCGTTCTCCAACGCCTCGGTTGAATGGGACAACTTCTGATCCACTGGCATTGGGGGTTTCTTACTTTCAAACAAGACCGTAGGTGAAGGGGACAGCAAGGCAAAACAAAAATGATAGTTAGCTACCACCACGATTTAATACATCCCAAAATGAATAGATCCAAGCCTGTATGTTCGTGTAGAGGGTATTCAATACCATTGGGGGAACGGATTTGAAACGCTCGCTCTCCACCAATCAAACATGGCAACGGGAAATGCCCTGCAATTCATTTCAATGGGAAAATCATGGAAAATCATCGAACTAAAATCGGGGAAATTTCCAGCAAGCCATGTGTCAGTACCAGAGGGTATCAACTTGAATCGAAAGGAGGGCAGTTATAAATCATCCCAAGTAGTGGTACTTTGACCCTCCAAGTACGATGAATAGGTAAAAGTTCCAAGTCATAATGGATACATTATTAAAGTATCTATAAATATATATATATATACATTTATGATATTATTTAGTTAGTTATTGATATATGAAATATATATATGTAATACAGCGTACCTCATTGTTCTACGTATTTGGCGGGTCTAGGTATATATAGTTTTTTTTTTAAAAAAAATAATATATACCATCTGCAAATAGAAAACACAATATGAAACTACGTGGATCCTGCAAGAGCCAACATCCCAGACTCCCTCGTCCCACCTTGACGCGCAGCTTCTGCATCTCCCGGACCGCAAAACCCACCTGGGGTTTCAGCCCACCGGATTGACATTTAAATGTGGATTCAGCTGTTTTGGGTGATAGATTACCAACCATCTTATGGGGATATCATACTGGGAAATATATGGATATTTAAATGAATATATATATACATGTACATATGAGAATCCATATATATATATATATATATTATATTAAATATATATATATATATATATATATGTAATATGCGTGCATGCATGCATGCATGCATGCATGCATGTATGTATGTATCACACATAACATAACAGAACATACAAACTTACATGCATGTATATATATATTATATATATAATTATATATATGTATCAGTATATGGAATGGACTGTAAACATATATATGTATATACATATCAAACAATAAGCGACAATATAATTTACGCGACAGGATGTCCGATCACATCCCGGCGCCTCCCCTTGAGTCTAGCTGTTGGTTAATTCATGATAATTGACATGTGCTTGTTGAAAAAATAATTCTCATTATATAAATAAGTCCCATTAAATCCCGTTCTACAAGTCCTATTACCTTTCGTTGGCTGGGTCAACTCAACATCTCACCGCCTGCTGAGAGAAGCGTTCAGCATCTGTCAAGCGCAACGCCAGTGCGCGCACCTGGCGTGAATCAAGTCATCCAGGAATGGGGAGGATTTCATGGGGTTTCCATGGGATTTCATTGGTTTATACCAACTAATGTGGTCAATTGGGTTATTAAATACTATTGGATGTTAAATATCTCAATAGCAATAAATTCACCAACAACTATTATTGGGATAATATGGGACTTCATGGGGTACGATGGGAATTTAGGCCAAGATCAAATAATCAGCAATTATAGGGGGAACTGGATATAGAATCCAGAAGGAACGGGGATATCCGGGATCAATTATGGTTACATATCTAACATACATATGGCAACGAATCAAAACCCTCCATGCCTCCATTTCATTATGAGGCAACTGCTCTGAGGGTCGGAGTCAGTTGCTCTTCCTCTGGGTAAAACGTGCACAACTACGAACCCGGTAAAATCTCCGCCATGTGGAGTGTGATGTTTCGAAGGGGCATCGTCTTGACATAGGTCTTCAGATGGGAGTCAATCTCGTGCAGTTTCTCGATAGACATGTTCGCTCTGACGCAACCACTCCAGAATGCTATATTTCAGGCCCTATATATTGTTTCCAGCAGGAGCATGCAGGAGCAGGGAAGACACAAGGTGTGAGGAGAACCCTTCGTGACCTTCTGAAACCACGTGTTCCTTTATTAAGAGTGGTAAGGCATTGATCAGTTTGAGGGTCTGTCCTTTTCTTAATGGTCAAATGCTTTTTCTGTGGTTTTACCTGTTTGTTTCTTGTCGTCTATCGTTGCCACACACCCTTGGCTACCAGTACTTCAACAAGGGGTTCTCATTGTAATTTTGTCATTATACGTCATTTTATGGTTAAAGAAAACAAAATACCCTGCTTCACCCCTAGTCCAATGGTAATCAAGCGTTGCTTTCCAGAATACTTGGAGGTGCAAGCAATGTTAGTAACTTGTTATATATGACCATGGTCTATGGTTATATAAGGTGTATGCCCAGTTAAAGGATGATAGCGGTGTGTTTTATCACTACTCAACCCATTTATGCTCAACTGCACATCGAAGTAAACCGTAAAAAAAGACCAACACAAATCCATCTCCACTCACTCACTCACTCATTCCTGTTTCTTGTTTTACAAATAGTTAGATATGTCGTTTCTACCGTCAAATCCTATCATCATCTATCTATTTAATCAAAAAGCACGATCCATTTCTGTTGGGTAAGTAACTTCTCATTGGATGCGAGCTTTTGCTCTATATCCCGACATCTGATGTAATTGCCAACCTAATACAATTCAGGCTATGCGGCTATGACGTGCTCTGACTATGATTCATGATGATCAAAGTAACATGATGCAAACTGTTTAAAACATATTAACACATAACTATACCCCAAAAAACAAGTATCATACGGGTATCCGCTTCGCCAAACTCATGGCTCCCTCGCCTCAGTGGCATGCCCTGCCGATAGCTCCTTCAACTCACAGGAGGCTCGGCTGGCGGCCGCCTCCAAAGCCTCTGTGAACCTCGGTCTTCAGCAGAAAATCGCTTGGAAAATCACGTGCTTCATGGAATATACTGTGTTTCATGGGACCAAACATGAAAAAACTATAAAGATTCAGGTTGTCTATTGGAAAAAAAAACTGTATCCATGAGGAAATACGTATTTGATGCGAACAATCACGTTGTCCAACGTGCCTTTAATTACGGAGAAAAGTCATGTGAGTCTGTGAGGATGTGTTTTTTTTTCCATGAGGTAGATGATGGTGTTCATATGTGTTCACTGTGCAAATCATGGCAGCCGTTTTTTTTTGAATGGGAACATTCATGTCTACTACTAATTGGGAACATACAATGGATGAACACCATTTTTGCATGGGAAAATACTAATGTTGATTCGTAAACTTTTTTTGATGGTGACTAGTGATTATTCCAATACAGAACGGACGTTATTCCAATTATTTCAAAGTTATATATTATTTCAGTAATTGATCTAGTCTTTAAAATTGATCTAGTCATATCTAGTCTTTGATAGACGTTGGAAACAAACAAAAAAATATCATGGGAAGGTCCCTGAAGTGTCGGCGCCCAGCTGCTGAGGATTCACGGTTTTGAACAAAGAAAAATCGTAATCCAAGCTTTGTTTATAACTATAGTACAATATTATAGTACAAATAATCTATAATCTATAATCTATAATCTATAATCCGCAGGATATAGTACATCTACAACTATTGTCGATTCGTCATACCTCGGATGTACATGGATGTACTCTACAGGCAATCGGGCAATCTTTTAACACACAAATGATCAGGTTGGCCGCCTAGAGATCCTGACATTTAGTGACTCACTCTCTGCTGATCAAACAATTTGACTATGATATAATGTAATAATATTGCTATTTTTGGCAAACTACATTCAAAGCACAGATGATGGTCCTAGTGAACAATGTTTTCTTGGTATTCCTTGCCATGCCATATCGGGTAAGCCATATCTCACTGGTCCCATAAGCAAGTGCCGCGGAACTGACGCTGTTGAAGGTCCAACAAACTGCGCAACTCTTGGTCCACCAGAATCTTTTGCCTGGACCTGGGGGGGGCCCAAAAAAGAACCCTCTGGCCATGTACCAAAAATGGGTTAACCCTGGGAAAATCACCATGAAACATGGAATGTCAGTTGTTGGCATCATTCTGGCAGCAACAACAATGCGTTCAACCATGAAAAGAGCACAGTTCTCTATCGCAAATTAGGACCTAACAAGCAAATATCTGGAATATAAGATGCTTTAAGCAACACCATGGTGGTTTTAACAGGGTGGGTTGCAGGCTTTAACAAGGTTTGTTCAAAACATATGTAAACATAATTGAAGAACTCCAGTTTGAATATCCACAGATGGCAGATATGATAGCCGCTGATCGCCTTACAGCCTGGTTTCCCAATGACTGGAAGAACCGAGGTGAAGGTACACAGCCGCTGCCAGGGCAGCCAGGGCAGCCAGGGCTGAGATTGTCACCGGTTGATTGGTATGGAAAAGAAAGACCTGTGACAATGGCTACCAGGCTACCATAGTCAGTGGGCCGTGGGGCTCCAGGTAATTCATACTGTAGTTGTTTCCACAGAATCATCCGATATGTTCATGCCTGACTGACTGACTTCTGATTTGAAACTACTATACAGTAAATCCATGTACATCCGCTTCCCTTTCAGGCTGCAAATGGGAACCCAGCATCAAGGTTTCAAGAGCATCTCATATCACAACTGAATATCATACATACATATCATATTATAAACCATTGTATAACCATATGTATATAAAATATACAGTATATATATATATTATACATACAGTATACATGGTACAGTAAGATTATCCATCACTATGGATTCACTATGTATATATAAATATCAAATAATATATAGGTTTCCTATGGTTTCCATGGGTGTTTTCTGTGTGTACCATGGTGTACCTCCAAATCATCGACTTTCACCCAGCGGCGCCGCTTCCATGGCCACGGTTTGCATTTCCGCCCGCAGGAGCCCGCCTTACGCGACGTAGGTTTTAAATGGGTGGAAACTGTCATGGGAAAATAGATCAAAAAGATGAGATGTGTATTAAAATATATATTGAAATTGTAAAACAAAAAGAAAGTTACATGTATTGATGATATGAAATTGTTTATCAGATATGAAACATATATATATATATCAAATATAGATGGACTTGTAGTGATGATTATGGTAAAGAACTGTAAAGAATGCCAGTTTTACTGAATAAACGTGAAATGATTCGTGATTTGTTGCTTCGGAAGAGAATGGCAAACTTTAAATAAAAACACTTGGGGACGATTCCTCTTACTCACCATAGTTTTTGGCGAGGTCGATGTGAAATGGTTGCAATTCAGATATAGGAAAGCACACATTCTTCACATCATATCCTATCTGAGTGGGATTAGATTGATTATTAAGTTTTTGGTAAGGTTTGGACTGCGGGAACAGAAGTTACTGGCCATGATAATTACAAGATGATGAATAAGTAAAAAGCATTGCGTATCAAATGCTACTCGACACTGCAGGGATCTGGGGTAAAACGCAAAAACAATTAACAACATAAGATTGGTCATGTAATGAACAGCAATGAACCATCCAAGACGTAGATAGACGTAGTGTATATTACATAGATGGTTCAACGCGCTGCGCGGGCCACGCCTAGTTCCTCTCGAGCCCGCTCTGCCATCGTCTGATGTCGAGATACCTGCCCCGGGTGCGCAAAATGTCACAGCAATAAATTCTTAGTGACTTACGCACTTCAAACATTGGTTTGAGTGAACAAACTTTCCAGAAGCCATGTTTTCTTTGGTAGATATAGAGGTTGCATTGAACAATTCTCCTTGTCAATCGTTCGTATACTCTGGTTGCTGGCTACCTCCATTAGGCCAACGTTTGGCTTGTGAAACAGCACCCCCTCGCCGTTTGCTTGGCTCATAACTTCCTATCAATTACAGTATTGGTTGCCCAGTGCAGTTGCGATCATTTCACAGGCTGTTAAGACCCCGGAGTGTTGTTTGCTACCCCAGTTCAGTGCTGTTTGTTCCACCAGTGTCTCTCATCCAGTTATCAGCACGTCCTGTCATGAAGACACAGACACTTGGAATTTACTGGTACCTCGCTGAGTCGTTGAGAAAGTATATATATATAGTAATTTCAAATGAGTTAACCCTACTTTAGAATTGGATGTTACTCTTCTATACTATTCCGACTGTTCCTATCTTTTTGGGGGTTGCAATGTACATGGTACATCATGGTACCCTTCATTCTGAGATCGACCCTGAAAGTATCCATTCCAGCATGGTAAAGCGCATGAAAACTCAAATAGCATCGTTTGATAAATTGTGTTTTATTGTGTTTATCATTTGACCATGATCTGTGGCATGAGTTCTTTATGTTTTTGCTTCTGGGTAAACTATGCCTGTTGATCCAAATACTTCCTGAGAAAGGACAAATCACCCGCCAATGCAGCCAATGCATAACCCCCAGTCATACTTCCTCAGAAGGCACGGCTGAACCCATAGGGCATGATACCCTCCGGTAGTTAAACATAGTTGTGGAAAATGCATAAAGATCCATTTTTAGATGAATTACCATGAATCAACCATTTAAAAAATGGTTGTTCTCCCTAGCAATGTAGCACCAACTTCATCGACATCGGCTCGCCTCGATCTTGAGCTGCTCCAGGCGTCTTTCGATAGGGCTGAAGGGTTGTAGTTGCCTCAAGTGAAATGTTTGTTGAAGCGTGACAAATGGATCCGGATCTACACCTCTCCAAGTTGCCAAGTGACAAAAACAATGCTCCTACTATGTTGATACTATTTTGATAATATGTTGATGCTATTTTGAGCGTAGAAATTAGTGGACTTCTCTGGTGCCATGTTGGGGTTGCCACAAGCACCATGGGCCTACCTCAACAGCTTCGATTTGCTGCAAAACTCAGAGAAGAAAAGTGCAACAAGCTGTGCAAAACACGTGCAAACTATGAACACAAGCAGAGCACAATGTAAACAGCACGTGTTAACATGTGTACAGTATATATATATATATATTAGACACCATTTGTAGATCATGTTCCCTGAAAACCCGTTGGTTTTCCATATCTACACCATTGTTTTCCCGTTCTTGTCCCATATGTACCATGTTTCCAGCGCAAAACTGGGGCTTTCCACATCTCTGTGGCTGGATGCCAAGGGGGCCAAGGGACTCTTGGAAATCGACCTTTGCCTTGATCAGCAACTCACTGATATGGGCCCGAACCTGACACGTCTGGGAAACTCCGTTCGAAGCGAAGCTCCGCTCCGCCTCCCCATCTTTTGTTGGGAATATGGATACCAAAAATCACTGAGAAATGAAGATCATGGTTGATCATAGAAATTCCGAAAACGAATTGATTCAACTGGAAAATATTAGGATAGTTCTTGGAAAACATTGGGATATTATTCACACTAATAGAGGGATTGTGCATTCTTTCAGGCAATCCCGCAAACACTGGTTTGTGAATGAAGATTCCCGAATGTTCACAAACATTGATTATTAGTGTATGCAAATATCGTCACATACATCCACACAGTCCACACATACTTGTATACATGATATAATAGACCAATATGCTATGTTATACATTGGCATACGTAGATATACATATACATACACAAACATATGTATACATATATAATCATATATACATATATAATCATATATATATTGTACTATACACATATATATATATATATATTTATATCAAATGTCAATAAGATATTACTAACATCATATCCATTACAACGGTACACATATACTGAACGATGAATACATACAAGAAACCAATCAACACCAGTCCCTGTCTCTGGATGTCGGGCCTGATCCTCAGTTTGCAACTTGAGATCTGCCAGTTGGACCAACTTCCCTGAATTGCTGGAAACGTCTTGTCCTCGGCAAAAAGGCGCCCAAGGCGCCCAAGGCGCCCAAGGCGGCGAATCTGGGATCGATCAAAGGCGGTAGGCTATTGAAAGAGACACACCCCTCATTGTGGGGTGTTCCCAGATTATCTCACTCAACTTGAACAAAACTGATTTATATAGTTGTCCTTGTCTTGGGATTACCTAAGTGACCTAACTCATCTTTTATGATAAACATTGGAATTCAGCCAGCACTTCATGACGTTGATCAAGCAGGGAAAAGAGTAAGCACCAAAAAGGAAAGAGAGAAATTAGTAGAAGCACTGTTCCGCAAAAACACCCAATCAGAAATAGTGTTGATTAAGCATAAATTTGTGATTATTCTATATTTGAATGCCACTAAAAATATGTACCCTGCAAACCCCACGTTCGCCCGCACCCACGTAACACACCCAAACAATATCATGTACTTGTCACCGGATGCATGAAAACACTGCCAATACGCAGCGATTTTGAGTTTAGGTTGTTAGGATTTAGGGTTTTTTTGGGTTCAAGGTTTTGGACAGCAACAAACGCTAGCCCGATACGCAGGGATTTGAGCATGTCAAAGGATATGCGGGATCCATGGCGCGTGGCGGGCAAACGTAGGGTTTGCAGCGAACATGTACCATGTAAGCTTCTAGGCCTGTCCACTGCTAGGTCACTGGAGGATATTTAGCTGTCCTGGTCGCTGGTGGTTACAAAGAAATCGAAGAACATTTTAAAGCTATCAGGGGGACAGCAATCCATGCAATCCAATTAAGCTGACCATCCCTTTTGGAAGATTCTAGAAAACAAACTGGATATCTCTGCGAAACCATGGTTCAATGAAAAAGCACTTGGAATGATATTTTAAGAAATAATCTCTGTGAGTTCCCTGGTTTTGCCAGTGCACCACACACCATAGTATTATAGGTGAAAACCCCCATGGTTGATTATGTCAAACTGCCTGGATTCATGGCGAGATCCAAATTTCATGGCAAAATTCACATTTCTGTTGGTTCAGTCCCGCGTGTTGTTCTTTGTTCAGTCAGGAATACATTCCATGTCTGTTGCCGATCAACTCCCAATGTCACGGCGGTCTGGAGCTTCCGGGTTCAGAAACATTGCTAGACAACATCAGTAGCACCAATTTCCGCAGGGTGGCTATCCTTGATACATACACCTAAGGCACATACTTCATGGTTTGTCCCCCAAATGGGTGATTTCTTCTTCGATCCTCCGCCCCAGCTGAGAATCTGAGGCGATCCAGATCCGTACGTACGGCCACCTGGCAGTAATGTCATATGGTCCATAGTTATTGGTTACGAAGCTGTCCAGTTGGTTGCAACCGTTGCAACCGTTGCAACCATATGGGTATGGGTAGTATGGGTCAAACATTCTCAAAAGGTCAGAATTTACCATTTTTCAGTGCTAAACATTTAGCGAGGAACCATCCCGACTTGGGCTTCAAGTTTGAGCCATAGATGTGGTCTGTTGATCCTAAGCCTAAGCTAAAGGTTGACAGCTTTAGGGAAATGTAAGGTGTTTATACTTTTGTACGTTTATCTATCTATATAATTGCCCCAAACCATGGTGAGTATTGCGTTTAAGCTATGCTTGCCGTAACCTTATCCATCAAACCATAAACACACTCGAAATAACATGGCAAACTCATACACATTTAGCATTGATAAGTTCAAGCAAACCAATTCTCAAACTAAACAATCGCCTGTGAAGCGGTAAAGGCGGCAAATGACATTGGTCTCTTGATGGTTTATTGATTCCTTCAAAGTTGGCCTTGGCATTCCGGGTTCCCGCGAGTGCACAGTGAGTAAGTCGAATCCAGAACATGAGCATCATTCCTGGTTCAAATCTCTACACTTCCGATGAATCTCCCTTTCGCCCAACCCTATCTTTTACCAACATGTCTGGTTGAAATCTGCTAATCTTCATTTCTTCCTTTGACCAGGTTTACCACCATATTCTTCAGTGCTTTAGGACTTTTGTTCCACGCCCCCCTACCACGCCATGCTCCGCGCCTGACGTTTCTCCTGCTCCTCCATCAACACGGAGCGCCGCTCGTTCTGGTCCTGGATCTTTTTCAGCTCTTGACCTTCGAAGTTTGAACCGAGGACCAGGGAATGATGGAAGATTTCTGGGAGGAAGACTTCACCAATTTAACCATTTAATATGATGGAAAAATCGTTTTTTGGTGGTTTAATGAGGATTTATTCATACGGAATTAACCAACAAAAATGAGTATAATTATGTATATATATAATTATATTGATGGAAAACTGACCCATCAAAATGGAGGTATCATGGGTGTTGTTTCGTGGGAGTATGATTGAATATGATTATATACCCACTGACACTGGTAATTTAATACAGCTGCGGAAAGTCACCGTTAATAGGGAAATCATCGAACTAAACGGGCCATTTTTCCTAGCTATGTGCAATTACCAGGGGTATCCATGAGTAAATCCCAAATATAACCCTCAATACACTCCAATTACAAAAATGTATATACGAACCTATATATATATATATATTTGTATATATGTATCCTCATAATTTGCACATTGAAAATTAGGAGGTGGGAAAGTACGGGATTGCAATGTGAGGCTGGTTGTTTTACGGGATATGTGTGTGTGGGATTCAAACGGATATTGAATGAATGGAGCTGGATATATTCTCAAACCCCGGAGCAAAATAAACCTTTGGGCTGTCGATCATTGGGAGAGTACCATTTCAATAGCAAAATTTTCACCCAGGGCTTATTAATCCGGGGTCACTAAGCAGATTTTTTGGAAATCAACCAATGGGATATTCTGGGAGTCAACCAACAAGAGGAATGTTGTCCTGGTACAACTGCTGATTGCGATATTGCGAGGATACAACTTGATATAACACATGATATGTGCATATATTTATTTTTATGGAGTTACAGAAAAGCGAAACTGGAATGGAGAATATGGGGAGTATATATACTTGATCAGCCAATCAGATATAGGGTAAACAGAAAAAAAACATTTTGGCGAATGTCACCGTCACCCTGGTTGATATCATGGTTCAAATGTGGGATGGGTGAAGCCATAGCTTCAATTGTTTGTCCACAACGTAGGATTTAAACAATCAACTGCAATGTGGATCTACGCAAGAAACATTGGGATTCATCATGTGTAGGCTTTCTTTAACCACTTGTGTTCTTTTTCCCAGAAGACATCATGTGTATGTCTATGTCTATACATCATTCAGTAGCCATTGATCAGTTGATGTTAAAGAAAGACATGTGTCAATAATTGTTATACTGTATAAACTGAATGAGTTGACATTACATTATTATCTATATATCTGGGCAAATTACCATAATCCACATGCCTGCAATGTTAATTCACTGTTAGGCAGTTTTCGAATGATTTCCCTTTTAAGGAATCAATCTCCGTGGAAGTCCATACTATTGGCCCAAGGCCATGCCCTAAGCGATGTGGATATGATTGAAACTGGAGATGTGGACTATCTCCATTGATCATTCACCTACAATAGGTCATACAATAGGTCATCATCAATAAATGGAATCATATGGAATTGATCATTGATTCTTATTTGTCAATCTTGGAAAATTTCATCATCCGAGGTAGTACCACAGCTACTCAAGCATTGTCTTGGGCTTGGGGTTAGAAGTATACTTTATTGGCCTACTTGAATGACGTTCGCCAGGATGGTCATTCATCCCAAATGTGTATATCACCTGTCAGCCAAAGACGTGAATGGGTGCATCTCAAAACCAAACACCTCTATATATACATATATATATATATATATTATACATATATATATAAAATATTATACATATATATATACGTCATCATAATTGTCCTATTAAAAAATGGGGAAACACAATTTCTGGCAAATGGCCAAGCATAACCAACCTGAAAGATTGGTGACATCGTGGTGATGGCGTTGATTTTCTTGCCCAGATAAGCCGTGAAGAATGCCCCAATCCCATCAATCCCATCCCATTGTACTGGTTGGTAGATAGATCTTAGTTACAGTATATATTTTATTACATATATATTGATAAGTTCAATGAACACAACATGGTGAGTCTTAGATAGCTGCCAAAGAATCCAATGTGTAGCTGTTAGAGCATTTCATCATTGATAGTAAAAGATTAAAGTACTAAAGTATCAAACTAAGGTCAACGCAGAAAACCAGTCAACCAAGAACCATGCTATATGACCACAGAATTAATTCTCAAGCTTCAAAGTAGGGGATTGTTCAGCAGCAGGCATCTCTTCTATCAAATCTATCAACAAGTGTTCTCAAATAAAAGTATCGACCAGCTATTTTTCCAATCCCCAACCATTCAATCTTTGGATTAAATGCATGGCTCTGCCAAAAAACGTATCTCTTCCAAGGGGTGCGTCACTTGGTTGCCTCGCAGGGGCTGAACGCTTTGCAGGACATTTTAGAAAGCTTCATACTGATAGTTCATGGTTAACAATGATTCATCAATATTCGTGATTATATGCCTGATTAACGGTGAATTACTGGTGATTACAGTAATGTTTTTTTTAATGGCGATTAATGGGATGATTTGGTGTTTAATGCTTTGACACTGATTACATAATAACCAATCACCGTGTTGTTGAACGGCTAATCATGGTTAACTATCATGGTTAACTATCATGCTTCGTGGTGTTAACCAACAAAAATCGTGTGAACATGTCGGCTGATATTGGGATTTCCTACTGGTGATTTCAGGGGGATACAGCATGTGATGGAATTCATAGTATAACCATACTGGGGGTTTCTAGCTGGGAAAATACTACGGGTTTTCTAAAATAGCGTGCTTCACTTCCAGTGCTTGGCTTAATTTATCCTCCCGCTAAATGGCAATTTTATGGGTATAATATATATATATATATGCTTCATTATCAAACACCTATATATATAGGTATAGTAACACTTCAGAAACACACAAAGATACAGAAAAGCTTCAGTTTCCCATGATCTTCGATTGGGCTTTTTGATGCATAGATCCAATACATTCCACCCAGCTTTCGTTGTTTCTTTCAAGGGCCACAAAGGGGGAAGTGATTGTATCTAATTGTATCTGGTAATTTGTTACATAGCTATGGAAAATGACCCATTTATAGTGAGTTTTTCCCATTAAGCATGGTGATTTTCCATAGTTATGTTAGTTTACCAGAGGGTATCTCTAACTAGTCACCCACAACTGCAGCATCCCTTTCAAAACATCTGCAGAGACTGTTTCAAAATTGCTATACCAACTATATAGTTAGAAAAATCCTTTGGCTATGGGTGTTTTTTTTCAGACCCAGGTGGCCACAGATCATGGTTGATGTTCTGATGTTTTCTGGTTGGCGGTTTTAACCAGAAAAATATGAAAGTCAATGGGAAGGATTATCCCATATATTATGGAACATAGAAAATGTTTGAAACCACCAACCAGGTATGAAACAATATTATGTACAGTATCAGATTAAGCATTAGAAGATCAACCAAACAAGGGGATTCAAGCAAGACTTTTCGGATCAAGTGGACATGGGGATGCAGCCATGCCCAGCTACTAGGGATCAAACGATCGGGAAAATCACAGGTTTTCAATGGGATTCCCCAAGAGTCATGGATGATGATATCATGATATCAGTACTACCTAGTGTATGTTGGGACTTGTCCCACCGATCTAATCATATCAATGAATCATCAACCAATTGGCTTGGAAAGTTAGCTGCCTAAAACTGTTCAGATTGAGGTTCAGATCTTGTGCTCCAGCGATGTTTGCAACTCCAGCCGCAAGCTCTCGCTGTTCACATCCAGCTCCTGGCTTTTGGTGGCTGGGGATCATGTTGTGTGGGTGACCCCAACCCGCGGGTTAGCGATAATTCTCCCAATGAAACTGCTGTCATGTGGGTGGTATAATTACATATCCGCCGACCCCGGCAGACGCAAGGGGGAGCGCGCCAGGGAATAAGACAAGCAAGTTTAGCCGCACCAGCAGCAAGAGCAGCGGCAGTGGCAGTAGCAGCGGCAGCAGCGAGTCCAGCACT
>Ga0126342_10005094_pt1 | contig 22762 bp, 19 predicted proteins | sample Cyp1metagenome_FD_92528 | JGI IMG/M metagenome (GOLD analysis project Ga0126342, IMG submission 92528) | Coral microbial communities from Lord Howe Island, Old Settlement Bay, Australia - Cyphastrea 1 metagenome | ecosystem: Host-associated > Invertebrates > Cnidaria > Coral ...
AGGTAGTGTTGTCAGAGTACACAGGTAGTAAATAGGAAGTAGATACAGTAGATACATAGCACATGTATATATGACTATAGGTAGCACGTAGGTACTTTGAAGGAGTATGTGTGCTACGTAGGCTGCCTAAAAGGTAGCATGTATCTAGTAAATGCGAGGCTGGTAGTCAGAAATGCTGCAAAGACCTAGCAAATACGCAGCTGGACCTCAGAAATGCTGCCAATAGCTTGCAAATACAAGGGAATTGGGGCTGCTACCTGGGGACCCAACCCATGGGGGGGGGTGGAGAGACGGAGGACGGGACCATATATAGTGTAACCGTATATCAATCGGATATTCCAACACATATCAACCATAGAATCATATATCGTACAATGACAAGAAGAAAACATGCTATATCTCGTAGCATAGCTTTGCTGTACGATGCATACTTATGGTTGTTTAATCAATATGGTCACCCAAATTCTTCGCTCCCAAGTATATGAATCGACATAAATCATGTATTGCCCATATATCATATATCTTCAAGTTCTGGAATATGCTAACATGCAGTTGATTTATTATGGTTTAGATTGGTAGATATTTATCCTGGTATTAATATTCATTGAAATATCACCCATATCTCTTGCGTTATGTGTCTTAGATATCTATCACCCACATATATAACAAGTGGTGTACTGATTCTGATATACTGTTAAGTTATTAAGATTCTGATCCTGTCCCGTCCCATCATTATTTTCAGAGATGGCGAATAAAACTCTGCATCGTTGTTATGTTATCTTTTCATGATCATCATTATTGTCTATATGGATACCCTCTGGTAAACTAACATAACTATGGAAAATCACCATTTTCAATGGGAAAATCCATCTATAAATGGCCATTTTCAATAGCTATGTTAAATTGTCTATATGGATATGTCTAAAAATAGGCTATCCATGCTAGCCCTAGATTTCGATTGATGAATCATAATTTTCCCGAATCATGAGTATATATAATTCACAAATGCTCCCGAAAAAAAGATCCAGAACAAAAAAGAACATGGAGCAAGTGATGCTAATATAAACCATAGTGATATATCATATATCATATATCCATATATCATATATCCATATATCATATATCCATATATCATATATTCATAAACATCATAAACCGTAGTAATGGTAATCTAACCCATGAATCCCATGGTATATCACCATATGTCCATCACAGGATCACCGCCTGCATCTCTCCGAAGAGCTCCAGGATGGCGGCCCAGAATTCGCCTCAACGCGACGTCAACGCGACGTGGAAAACGGGTCAAAAACCGCGACGCCGAAATGGTGAGATCAGCAAAAAAAAATGGTAAAAAAAAATGGTGAGTGAACTGGGTATGGATCAATACCTATTAATACCATTTTTAGGGGGATGAACATCCATTTACCAGCTATTTTGATAAAAAATGGTGAATGATAGTGAGTGAACTAACAAAAGCTGGGTGTTCCGTACTGCAAACGAAGCAAGAAATCCAAGAACAATTGCGAGTGAGAATCTGTTTTCTTGATATACCAAGAAGAACGGTTTCAGCCAAACTTATTCAGATGTCTATGCAATCTAATTGTGTAGCAAATATGATGCCCGCAAACAACACGCCATGGATCACTGCAGAGATGCTCCTCGAAAACCCGGACAACGGCCATTTCTAGTGGGAAAACCCAACTTTCAGGGTTTTTAGAAGGAGGCACAGAGTCATCGGAGAATGGATCACAGTGGTTAAACCATGTTAAAGCATGTTAAATTTTCATTTCCCCGTCCCTTTTCATGTGTGAAAACCCCGAAAAATTGGGTCACCCCCACAGCTACGAAACGCGCGGATTGCGGCTTCGTAAGCCACCCTGGCATCAATTTCTGCGGCTGAATGGAGAAGGGTAATGCAACTGTCAACAATCAGCCGTTGATTTTGGTTGGTTTTTGATGAGAATTTGTGGTGAAAAAACTGGTTGACAAAATTGGCTGTTTTTTCATTTTTTTTCAGGGTTGCTCCCAACACCCCCCAAAACAAGTCAGGTAACTTGGGTTTTAAAGAGATAGAATTGCCAATACCTGAAATAGATTGGAAAATAGATTGGAGCTCTGAATCTGAGCATTGATGAATTTAGATTGCCATCACTCCTCTACTTCTTGGTGATGTATCAACACTGATTTTTGTCGGGGCTGCCAGGCTGGTCGAGAAATCTTGGGCAAAAATCCCAGGGATCATCCGAAGAGTATCCAACCATACCTGGTTTTTTTTGGTCAGTTGGGATGATGACGTTCCCAACTGTTTCTGGAAAATCATAAAATTCCATGGTTCCAAACCACCAAGCAGTATTGGTTATAGATTGTTATAGATGGTTATAGATGGTTACTATTCCCAACTGAATGGAAAAATATAAAAGATGTGAACCAAACCACCAACCATACAAAGTGGCTCAAAAATAATTTCAGGACGTTCTAACCATCACCAGCCGCAGTCACTTGCTTTTCTCGGCTGTCTTTCTTTAATGGGATCGCACTTTTCTCCAACAAAGAAACGACTACAGCTATGGAAATTGATGGCGGAAATCCGGAAATTGATGGATATTCCATATGGATTGTCCATATTCCTTCAGGATATTGATGGATATTCATTGGATTTTCCATAGGATTTTCCATTTCGATGTTCATGTGTTCGTTTTCAGGTCTTAAGATCCATAGATCCATCGCCCGCCTGTCAGGCTCGATGCGCTTCTCTCTGAGCTCATCCCAGAGATACCTCAGACGTTTTGAGGAAACTTCGCAATGGGGGACGTTTTGAGGATACCACGGAAGTTTTTATGCATTGATAGAGGTCAAAATAGTGATAAACTATATTGATAATATTGATATTACACATTGATAGAGGTCATTATACCTCTATCATTGATATAGAGGTCATAGAGGTCCAAAATAGTGATAAACTATAACAAACCACTCAGTTTTGGACAAACACTGCGAGACAGACCCTTGGGATTTTCATCAATCGAGTTGGTTTCACATCTTTTTCAACATGGCTGAAACTACCGAACCATTCAGGAACTTCACTAACTTCACCGATCACAATTTCAGGATCCCAATGCTCCAAGTTCTTCGAAATATCACAGCATTTTGGTTTATCTTGGATACTCCCCCCTTTCATATACATGTATACATGCACATATATATATACATACATACATACATACATACATACATACATACATATTAGATATATGTAGTTGTCTATGTTATGTTATGTCATGTTATGTTATGTTATGTTATGTTTATTTAGGTTTAGATAGGCACCAGAAAAAAAGATTGTTAGTTGGGTGGGTTTGATGTTTCTCCTATGAGGGCTAAATTTGATTAAACCGTCAATCTACACGTACCATTCACCACGGTTTTCCGACCATGGCCATGACTATCCGTCTATAACTGCCCCGTTAAAAAAAAAAAAAACTGCCAGTCGCCAGTAGATTCTTGAAATGGTGGATGGAACCAATGGAGATTCTTTTCATAAAGATTGCATTCAGCATCTTCAAGCAGGTAAAGGTAAAAATGAGGTGTAAATAAACGGTAAAAATTCTGTCATGTCCCACCAGAAGCCAATCGTTGAGCCAAACCCACAACAAGGTTGGAACCCTGCCATGTTGGACATGTTGGCTGTAATGTTTTGAAATGTGATCGTCAGTGCATTCTAGGGGTGGAAAATCGACCAACGGTGTATAAAACAAGTTTGAAGCTGCCAACCAAATGCTTCCAATCTCTTATCAGCCACTTCTCCCCATTTGGGTCTGAAAATTTGGAGGAAAACGCCAAAGTCTACTGGCTAATCATCAGTGTTCCCCAAACTTGCCGTATCTTGGAAGCTCATTTCCCCAAGTTTCAGAGCCCCATTTTTTCCATGACCCAAGTGACAGGGCTTGCTCAGGGTGACCCGCTTCCTGCCATGGAAGTGCCATCCATAGGGTACTCCCACGAATTTTGGCTTCATAGAAATTCCATGAATGGATGATGATCACAATATGGCAGTGTGTCAAAACCTTGTACCCCTGGTGAACATCAAAATAGCTGGTAAATGGATGTTCATCCCACTAAAAATGGTATTAATAGGTATTGACCCATACCCATATTTTACTAACCTGAAACTTGCGGCCATTTGAGGATGATTCCTCGAAAAAAACCATGATTCCAGGCTTTGGTCACAACGTGAGGTCACGAATACAGGATAGTACAACCCCATCACAGGGGTGTCTTGCAGCCACTGCCTACCCAGAACCCCTGGTTTGGTCGACGGGATCACCCCTCAGGCATGGCTGCAAAATTCTAGGAGACATCCTGAATGATTTTCAAAGCTGGCTATTTCTGGTGGTGTGTTGCTCCCCTCCTCAAAGTTGAAGCGTTAGTCTCAATTGTGTTGTATTCTCACTATTTTATGCAAGAAATCAAACTATCCCAAAATCTGGACCCAGAGTTCACCACCATTCTTAGCTACCCCGAGAAAAAGGGAAAAATTACAGGAAACATGATTATTTCATGGGAAAATCTATGGTTTCCTGTAGATTTTCCCTTAAGCCAATCCATTGAATATGTCGTCGCTGGCAGCCGGTTAACTATGAATATCACATCTCCATATTTCCTTGGCAGAAGATTATACTAAACTTACTAAACTACCCTTTAAATCACCAGTAGCTGCTTTCCCATCCCGCACTTTGCCCCAGTGCTTTCCCATCACTTCTCCACCTCCAAGGCATAGATCAGACGGCCATAGGTCAGCGAGGTCGGTGGCACTTTTTGCTGCTTCATGATCTCCAACTGCTGCACCGCTCGCCTGGTCCACCCGGACCCACCCTGGTCCACCGGGACCCCGAATTCGGGGTCCATGGGCCCAGCCGACCCCATCCACTGGAGGCCATGGTGAAGGGCTCACCTGATGAGTTTGTTGGGTGAATCCTTGGAGTTGCTGAGATGGAACCACCCCCAATTTGGAGTTCCAAAAGAGAACAATCCTCGACTCGGGGGATGCGTTTCTTAGAAGTTTGTGAAAAAAAAAAACGTAAAATACCTCGAATAGCCCAGACCTGAACTGGTTACAATGCGTGGGTTGATCCTCCCAGCATCCAAGGCAAAAAGGACTGCAACTTTTTTTGGATGGGAGTGAAATGGGAACTATAAATCGCCCGCAAACACCATACAGATTCTTGTTCGGTGGCTAGTCAATCTTGCCATTTTATGATTAAAAAAAGATCAAGCCCAGTAATGCATTAGTATGACACTAGCAACATATATTAATCTTTAAGAATCTTTAAGCTAAACCTACTATAGTCTATAGTCACTAGGTACTAATGACTAAAGTAGGCATATTGTAACTTATAACTAGTAATAGTTAAACTGCCTTAGTATATATATATATTATATATATATATAGATGATAATCCATAATCCATAGTCCATAATAGGTGTATATATATATATCATATATTATATATATAGGTTAACTGGTCGCCAGCAGCTCCAGGTCGCCCCACTGGACTTCCCCTGCGCTGATCATGGCGCTGATGGCCACGGTGTGGGAACAGGCGTCCAAGACGTGCCTCACGGCCACGGCCACCGTGCCGGCAGCCACTGGAAACCCAAGCAGAACTGACCTGGGCCCCTGGGAGATCCTCAAAATCTTGGGTTCGTGTTGATTTTCTGTGGTTTTCACCAAGTTCTTCTTAGTTCTATATGGTTTTTGATCATATGGTTTGATCATATGGTTTTATATACATATGGTTTCATGGTAGCACAAAGCCCTATCACGTGGAAACACATACTTCTCAGTTCGTGGACTACGATAGTCCCAAAGGGTAGTATAAGCCCCCAATCTCCTAAAAATTGAGGACCCAAAATCATCTCGAAGTCGACATGTTTCCGAAACAGGTGTTGGGGTGCCCCCTATCTTAAGAAATATGTCGGGTTTCTGCAGGGTCTCCTTTGTGTGGGGTACCGGGTATGGCAAGGCGACGGATTTAGCTGTTGATGGTGGTTTTTTTATTCACCCGAAATTGGCTGCAGGAACCCCAAAAAAGTAAAATGTTATTCCTTTTAGAATTCACAAGTATAATATGTGTTTCCTTATAGAATTCACACGTAATTTTTCTGGATTTCCCAGTATGGAAGTCATTGAACCTCTGCTGTTGCCTATCTTTGAAGAAACCCTTCAAAACCCCATGTTTTTCATCTCGGTGTGTCTGGACTACCCGGATGGTGCCCATCGTGAAACCACCACTTTCCTTCGCCACCAGTGTGTTGGATCCCGTGCGATGTTGGAAGGGATCAATGGTTTTTGATTAAGCCATCATAAATTGATACCCTCTGGTAATTTAACATAGCCATGAAAAAATGACCATCATCATAAATCATTCATAAATGGGAAATATATACCATAGCTATGTAAAAAAAAAAAAAAGTCTCCAAAACGAACTGAACATCCAGTCGCATGAATACTCCATCCACGTTGTCTCACACGCCCAGCATCTCTTGATTCATTGGAGTTTAAGGGAAAATTTACAGGAAACCACCATGATCTTCATGGTAAAAACATGGATGTAAATTCCGGTGAAGATTTTCCCAACAAAACCCATCCAAGGACTGATATCACCACGTCTTCACCATCAAACACTAGAAATGTTGGGCATTGCTCGAGTAGATCCCATCCACCGACTTCCATCTCGGCTGCAAAAAGGTCATGATGGCCGAGATCCACATGCTTCATTTATAAAGTGAGGTCAGTGAGGTATGCCCCAAAAATTGACATCTCAAATCATGTCCAACCAGATCTTAGATATTCGGACAAATCATATTGTTAGATCGTGATCCCTTCAAAAAAAACACGAATAATAGCAAATAACAGTGAAGTGCCAGCAAATAACAAGTAAATAACAGTAGACAACAGCCAGAGTAGCCTCCTGTCATCAGACGTGGCGAGCGTCTGAAGGCGGCATGAAAAATGGAGGTTTCTTGATGGGAAAATCATCGTTGAATATGTTCCACCAAAACATGTTTGATTAAGCCATGGTAGATTGATACCCTCTGGTAATTTAACATAGCCATGGAAAATCACCATGGTTAATAGATAAATCATCATTGCTCATAGATAAATCATCATAAAATCATCTAAGTGGTGACCCGTGCTGACCCTTTCCATGGCGAGACAAGCCAAGGAGCCCATCCTTACGCATGTCCTCCATCAGCTCAAGCACCAACTCCCATTTCCTCAGGCACCGGAGGCTCGGCTAGCCATGGTGAGCGAAGAGCTGCTGATTTAACATAGCCATGGAAAATCCACCCATTTTTAATAGGTAAACCATCTATAAATGGGCCATCTATACCATGGCGAACTGTTAAATAACCAGATGGAGTTTGTCAAAGTGGCAAGGAGTGCAGATTTTGTTAGTCTAGGACTAACGTCTAGGTCTACCTACCTGCTTGCGACTGGTCAGTCGGTTGGCCAACCAACTGGTGCCCAGTCCCCAGTCTTCATGGCGGTGACGCCAAGGTGCCCCGGGCGCTGCAAGGCGCTCATGGCGGTGTTGAAGACTTTCAGGGTGGGCCTCGCAACGTGGGGTCATAATCCACGAATCGAAATGGACCTCACCCCAGTGGATGTTGAGCTCTTAATCGGGTTATATTTAACAATATTGGATATACCCATAAAAAATGGGATAACCCCATAAAACATGATATACCCCATTAATGGTTATAATATGATATTATGATATACCCATAAAAAATGGGATAACCCCATTGGATGTTCCTCAGAGCTATTCATGGACAATGGGATATTAACCCCACTTAGCTCCAAGGAAGCGAAGACTTGTTAGAGCTAGCCAGTTGCTCGGAAGATCCACTAGGTTATTCGGATTGGAGATTTATCAATGGTGATTCAATGGGACTGTCTGGTGATTAATTCCGGGGTTTTAATCAAATGACCATGGAAAAATATTTGGGGATGTGTTCCACCAACTGTTGATTTTTTCCCCACTTTTTTTCGGGGCACATTTTGTGACACCAACTTGATATTTTCTATGCCCATAACGTGTGTCTGAAAATGGAGGATTCACCCGATTTTAATGGCACTTTTTGATGGGGAAATTGAGGTGATTTTTACCAGACACCCAAAACAAACCCGAAAGTTGGTGGTTCAACAATAAAAAACATGGATAAAACAACATATTTGGGTTCTAGCCTTTCCGAAAATTAGTACTATAATATACGATAATTGCTAAGTTCTATGCATGTATGTATACAGATACATATGTATATATATATATACATACATATATACACCCTCTGAGAATCTCAAAAAAATCATCGACAAAATGATCGCCAGCCTAGACTATACCAGGGGGTACACACTTGAAGCATCCTAAAATCCCAATCGGGTGGAAACTGGAAATTGTTACTTCGCTATGTCTGAAAATGAACTATGCCCCAATTCATAGCATGTCCAAAGAGAAATCATGGGCGGAACCCGTGGATTATGGGCGAGCCATGGCTTGTTTCGATCATTTCGCCATGGCTCCACGAACGAAAACCCGAAGTCCGCTGGTGAACGATTCCTAACTCAAACCTGAAAATCGCTATAGAACTGGCAAGCCTTGCAGGACTGGCAGTTTTCCCTACCAAAATGAAAGCCAAATATGGATTGGTTGGATCAATAAGCCAATCCATGAAAATAGATAATCTTTTGGCACATCTTGAAACGACCAACTGATGGACCCAACATGTCACCACATTTCGGCACTGGAATATCAACAACATATCAAGCAAAAATAAGGGGTGTTGGTGAGTTTTGTTTCGACCCCAAAACGATTCTCCTCGAGAGATCATCGAATCTAATGGCATCAACATGAAACATCTTCGAAATCACCAGTTTATCACTGATGATCGTTGGTTGAATCCAAAGAATTTTTGGTTAAATCTCCCATGTTTGATGAAATCCTCATTTTTGTTGCTGAAATTCCCTTGGTGAAATGAAATTCCCCGTTTTTCTTGGTGAAATCTGGGTACCCTCTGGTAATTTGTTACATAGCTATTGAAAATGGTGATTTATAGTGGGTTTACCCATTAAAAATTGTGATTTTCCATAGTTATGTTAGTTTACCAGACGGTATTTTTCCCAACTTTTGATGGTTTCATAGAAGCCCAAGGCCGGCGCGTCAAGTTCTGCTCACGGATCTTGTCGAGCACCCCAATGGCCTACCCAGGGCATCGGGAGTTCAACAAAAAAAACTGATGAACCACCAACAAAAACGGGATTTAACCAACAAAAATTGGGGAAAAAACAAGAGATCATGAGAACCAAACCAACAACAACGAGAAAGTCCAAAACTTTCCCAGAATCGCTGGATGTTGAAACGAAGTGTTATAGAGAAACCCAAGTCAGACTAGGAACAACAACTGAATGATTGTGCAAAAGATTAGTCGTCAGGAAAATCGGATCGCCGTCCCAAAAACCATGTGGAAATCCATGGGTTTCCTCGAACAATCATCTATCTTCATGGCGGGTGTTCCAAAGATTTTCCAATGTCTGCCATATCTATGTTGATTTATCAAAAGGTATCCCATGTTGTATCCACATCCAACCCCCAACATGTTTTTGATAAACAACCCCGTCCAAGGTGAGGTGCCCAAGTTCGATATGTTTATAGCTGTACTATAGTTACCCACAGACGCCGTGTGTTGCCCAGACAGTAACATTGAAAATGTATGAAAATGTTGTGTTGTCGAATATATGATAGGAGAGATTGCAGAAAATACTGCGTATACGCCGGCGTTTTCTAGTTTAGGCTTCAAAGTTTTCACGGCTTAGGTTTTAGGGTTTAGGGCTTGGGTTTGGGGTTTAGGGTTTTAGGGTTTTAGGGTTAGGATGGTTTGGGGTTTTAGGGTTTAGGGTTCGTCGTCTGGGAAATCTCAAAACACTGGCAGCGCGCAGGTGTTTGAGCATGTTGAAGGATAGTGTTTAAACGCCATTTGAACCTTCCGGGCAACACGCAGCGCCTGGCCGTATAGTTACATCCCCCAGAAACCATAGTTAGCCTGGTTATTGTTAGGTCAACTTAGCTATTGTATCTAGGGGGCCGCACCTGTACCATTCGGATTTTCCACCAGATTGCTCCACCATTCCCTATGATCTTATAGGAAAAATGATGATTAAGCATGATGAACATGTGGATTTCGGGTGGTTTTCCCCAAGATTTTGGAGGTACCAACTTGTGGTACCAACCTCACATGATCCCACATGACATTTGGGCCTCCTGCCACTCATTGCGCTTGCGATAAATCATCAGCTCCTGCCAGAGCAAAGGTTGGAAGATCTTGGATCCACATCTAACTGGTAATTTGGAACCCGTTTGCTGCGGAAAATCACCCTTTTTAAGAGGTAAATCATTGAACATCATTGAAACGGGCCATGTACATCATAGCACATCGTTGAATTAACAGAGAGTATAGTAAATGGTCCTTCAAATGATTACATCTATGGTACAGGTGATTCCATTAACGATTGCAAAGCATGAAAAACCAATGAACATGGATATGGTCCCCTGAAATACCCGCAGATGGCCCCGAAAATGACCGGAGTTTAACATTCTTTTGTCCTCGAAAGCAAATAGAATATGGAAAGTGGCTAGTAACCCATGAAATAGCCCAGTTCTGTTTGGATTAACCCGGTTACTGACCATAAGTATTTACCATCTGGCAATCTAACCTGATTCCAAATTCCCTCCTTAAATCATACATTTTTGTTCGAACATATTCCTCAAAACCATGGGGTGTTGCCATTAGACTCATTAGACCCGGCTTTTCCCTGCACCTTGCTGAATTCCTTCATCTGCAGCTCCCGAAAATCTGTGTCCACGCTGTGGGCACGCGCCAACCTCCGCGAGATTGGTGATGTCAACAAATTGAGAACCGCTTCTACAAGAGATGTCAATGCCCAAAAAAATCAGGGAAAAAAACGGATTCTGATTTCCCCCAAAATCCTGGAAGTTGTTTGCTGAACAAGTCGAAAAAAAATGTAAAGTTTTCAGATCGGTGTCATGCTCTTGCTTGCCGAGGAGCACCAACAAATACGTCAAAACATCTGAATGCAGTCGGATTTTAATCGGAATATACAATATTCAAGTTTACATGACAATTATAAGAAGGGTTTGATGTACCATCATCTCATAGAAGCGTGTGGCATTTAAGAAGGGTCCAATAACACATTTTCAATCATACTCATCAATATTAGATAACTCACAATTGATATTACCAAATACTACCCCTTAAATATTGATATCAGAAAATATGAAAATAAGAAGGACTTCAACAATTCTAAGCTTGGTATACTTGATCCTCCCATTATTTTGGACGAGTTGCCACAAGTCAAATCGAATTTTAGCAGAACCAGGAAGTCGTTGGAACACGCGTTGGTGGAATTATAGCAAGCTCCCACAAAAAATACAATTCTACTGGACCAGAAGTAAATTTTCCCACTGGAACACATATACCTAGTATACAAATCTATGTAAATCATAGTTCATCCCATATATATATATAGTTCAATAGGATATCATATAGCAGTATACCTAGTATAATTGCCTCCACGTTGGCGGCAAATTGCCTCCACTATTCTCGTAGGATTTTCCTGTTCTATCTTTTTGGGGGGTGCTATGTGTGGAAAAAAATGCTATGTAAGTCGGGATCATCCAGGGTAGGGTATTTATAAAATGCCAAGTCTTCAAAAAGCAACAGATATGCATCTTATATCATCCATCCATCCATCTATTATCTATCATCCAATCCATCCATCTTATATCATCCATTTATATCATACATGCTTCATCCATCCATCTTACACGGTAATTTACCGTAGCTATTGAAGCCATGGCCATAGAAATAGTTGATTTACCCATTCACAATGGTGATTTTCCATAGTTTCTTGTATGTTTACCAGAGGGTACCAACCAAGCACTTCTTGAATTTAAGCATGAATCATCCATTGAGCCGCGCAATCCAAATCTTGGGGCTGGATATCCCATGGGTGATTTTCCACTGAATCCTGAGCTGTGACCCATCGACAAAACGTCGAAAGCTGGCAATGATGTTTGGCGGAACCATGGGCTTAACGGCTTAAAAAATGGTAAAACTACCATGGACATGGAACGACATATGTATAATGTGTATAATATATATATATATGATATATATATATATATAATATTATATATATATATTGTATATTATATATATTGTATATTATATATATATTGTATATTATATATATATTGTATATACATTATATATATATATATTATACATATTATATATATACATAGCAGAAGCTAAGAGAAATTCTAATCAACACTTTTCGTGGTTTCTTAGATCCCTGGCAAAAGCCCAACAGAAATCCATGGGACCCGGGATCCAAAATCCCTCTCACCATTTGTCCTTTCGAAACTGGGATTTGCTCAAGATGGCCCCCAAATTTATTCTGGTGGATTATAGAAAATTGTAATAGAAACTGGGATTGCCCAAATTTATTATGGAATTATAGAATGCTTCCTTTAGCTTTAGATTTTCCAAATGGAAAAAAACAAGAAATGATCTTCTGCCTTCAACAAGTCCAGATCATTATGCGAATATATATGCCGATGGTCATGTTCGTAGCATAATGATTCCAAATTATCCCATTACTATCCCACTATTATCCACTAATTCACCTAATTGAGAATATTATCCACTAAATTCACCAAATATGTTCCACTAATTCACTAAAAACTAACGAAAATATCCACCAATTAATGATCCAAATATTATCCCAATATTACCCACTATCTCCGGGGCCCCAGGCTGGCCGTGCTTCTCTAAAATGCGCACCATGGTGATGTACATGAAAGGCTCCTGACGCCGCAGCGTGGGTAGGGAATCACGAGTTGCCGAAAAAAAACTGTAAGAAATGTGGCCAAGTAACCCTCAAAAAACTGGTCTAAACGATTCTAACCGTTTCACCAACAAAAAATGTGATTTTACCAGCAACGAAAATGATGATGGGTAAAATTAACATGGCACAAAAATAAATTTGGGTGTGGATGTCTAGATCATTTGGATCATGACTTTCCTCTTGGAAAAAAACAAAAAACAGGTTGGGATTCCAGCGACGATCCGACGAGTTCACGTGGCATTTTGACCAGGTCGGCCAATCGGAAGAACTGACCCCAGTGCATCCAGGCAATTCCAGGTCACCACTGGTTTTTGCCAGTGATATGTTTGTGAAATATTCTCCAGTGAAAACCGTGTTGAGTTTTTTGGTGATTGTTAGTTGTTAGATTCTTAAATGAGTGAGCCACCATAAAAACCATATAAAACCACTACATCTCCAATTATAACCCCAGTTGCATGCATGATAAGTCATGATAAGACCACGGTTGGGATGATTCCCCAACTGTCGGCCATCACGCCATGGAGGTCTTCCCAACCATTTCTTCTAAAAAACCGAGACCAGAGGGGGTATCTACAACCAGATTCACATCGCAAATCATTCACAGGTCTATGGGGATCGGTCAAAACCTTGTACCCCTGGTGAACCTCAAAATAGCTGGGATTTATGGATGTTCATCCCCCTAAAAATGGTATAGGTATTGATCCATAGCCATATTCTAGTCCCAAAATTTGAAAGCCCATTTTGGAAAGCTTTCCCCACATTATCTACGGTAGACCATGACCATCGCGACGTTGCTGCGCGCCGGCGTCAGCTGGTTCTCTCTCATTTGCTCAAAGAGCTCAAAGGCCTGCCGGATCAATTCGGGAAAGGCAGTGGAAAATCAAGAGATGGAGGGTTTTTTATGCTTCAAGCAGACACCAAAGATCAAAAGTGTTTGTGATCTAAGCAGGAAAGTTTGGATGCTGATTTCATAACCTTCATGCCCAGCAGAAATGCCTTCGTAAGTGATTTCACGAGCAAATTTGAGATTGTGGACATTTGACCGATTTCACCAGCAATCAAAATAGGTGTGAAGGTGATTTGAGCAGCTTAAATTGGCAGTCAAGTAATTTATGTGTCTATCTATCTATATATATATATGGGGATTTCCTAAAATAGGGGTACCCCCAAATCATCTATTTTAGTTGAATTTTCCTTTATAAACCATCCATTTTGATCCATTTGGGGTACCAGTACCCCTATTTATGGAAACCCTCATAAAACCATATTATGGATCAACCAAAATGGCTATGGGTCACTTTTCTTTGACTCTCAAGGAACTATTTCGCAGAACTCCTCGGTCATGTCTGGTGTGAACCACGCATCCCGCCAATGATAGCTGCTTAAGAGGTGCCCTTGTTGGTGGTTGTTGGTGGTTGATAGGCACTTGCTGGGGTTGGTACATGTCCTCATTCTTCCTATTGGGGATGGTTCTCAGATATTTCAAGTGATGTTCAAAAACTCCATGACTCCATGCTACCAGACATTGACCAAGCAGCCCCTTTTGGATAGTAGGGGGACAACTTTGGGAGGGGTATCCATGCCCACATTGGTCATTCTTGATGTTGATTCATCCCTTCTGAGTTGGGGGGGCTGAATTTTCATCTGGTAGTCATCTTAAATCATCCCAGTTTTAGGGGTATACCCAATAAACCCCTGGGGTTGGTTTATTTCTTATTGGGTGTACCTCAGCACCATAGTTTAGGCCTACAATCATTTACCAAGAAAACACCAAATTGGTGAGATAATCGACTTAATTCGACAATCAAATGTATAGATAATCAACTGTGATAGTGTCCATAAGAAACCCCACGATCAGTCAATCAATGAGTGAAAATGATCATAAACCATCAAAAGTTGTGGTATATATCCTATTTTCACAGAAACCCGTATAAATAGTAAATGAAGTCATTCTTCCAACCCCCGAAGAAAAGACACCAGCACGACACATGACACCAGCGTGATTTTCAGACAATCCCACCTTTTTTAATAACCAGAGGCTAATCCATCCACCTGGTTGGTGGTTTCAACCCCCCTGAAAAATATGAAAGTCAGATTGGATCATCATCCCAACTATTGGGGAAAATAAAATTCATGTTCCAAACCACCAACCATCAACCCATTCCTCGGTTCAAAAACGGCCGCCTGGTCCACGTTGTCGTCCTCATCGGCAGCTTGGACGCCGTTCCAATAGGCTGAGCGTATCCTGGCGCCATGGCTGGAGATGCTGGGAGGTCCTGGGAGAGGTGACCAACAGCCATGGGTTTGCCATTTGGTTATGACTAACATAGCCATGGAAAGATCCACCCATTTTTAATAGGTAAACCATCTATTTCTATGGGCCATTTTCCATGGCTATGTTTCTATAAACGGGTTTATATTACCATTTGGTTATGACTAACATAGCCATGGAAAATGTGGTATAGATGGCCCTAATCGAAATAGATGGTTTACCTATGAATGATGATTTTCTATGGTTACGTTGAATAACCAAAGGGTAACGAAATATCAATATGGATTCATATGGTATTAAAAATAATGTCATAGCACAAAATATCATGTAAAATAGTACAATATCATACAATACAATCTAATATCATATCAGTTGTCTAGTATAATATGATGTGATATGATTTGATATATGTAGATCTATGTAATTATATACATATATATATATATATGTATATATTCTATATATATATATATATATGTTGTGTGTATGTATGTATATATATAATATATATATATATATTGTATTGCTGTGGTATGCAATATCAAAAAGTCGCACGATGCACAACTGAAATTTCATGGTTCATCGTAAAATTCACGCTACCTTATTACAATTATTCATATACTGTACATGTTAAATTGGCGTGAATTTTGTCTTATCAATCTCATCATGGTTGGTATTATATTCATAAGTTTAATTGGTGCTTGTCCCGTAAAAAAAGATGGATCTCGACCGGAGATGAAACCATAAAAACATGACCAGTGGGCAGGGGTGCAGTTTTTTTGGGGGATGTGTTTTTTAGGTTGGTTATTTTCTTGTTGTTCAAACTGTTCGATAAAATCATCCAAAATTCCTGGGGTAACCCCGGTGTAATCCTCCAAGAGTTTGACCCAAAACCATCAGCAACCTGAATCCTTGGCATTCGGAGTTGCACCTGGTATAAGTCCAATGGAGGGTCTCCTGTCCTCTACAGTAAATGTCGCAACAATGGATGTCTGAAGAATAAGGCACCCCATTCTGTCCACTGGTTTATCATATGTCTTTCTCATTCAAACGGGCACCAAACTTAGTTTTTGTACAAAAACAACTCATAAACGGTGTCTAATTAAACAGTTGCTTGTATCCACACATACTACACCCAGTTGTTTTACATAGAAAAATCCACATGTATTCTCCAGTTGTATCGACTTGTAAGCAACTGTATCCGCGTATATTAAACAATGCCCAGTTATAACCCAATGTTATCACCCAAATGAATCAATGTTACAATTCATTTATGATGGAGATATCCAGGATGGATATCCAAAAAATCCCCCAGTGATAACCACTTTATGATGGAGATACCCTCTGGTAAACATACAAGAAACTATGGAAAATCAGCATTGTGAATGGGTAAATCAACTATTTCTATGGCCATGGCTTCAATAGCAAACTGTAAACGTTTACCAGAGGGTATCCCCAAAAACAACCCAGTGATTCCCCAATCAATCCATCACCACACCAGGCGCGGTTTTGTCGAACGGGCGGAACGGCACCTTTCGCCCTCCACTGCGATGCCGTTCTGCTTCATCTCACGTAACAAGGAGATGACCTACCGGAGCCCTGTTGGTGGTTACCGTGTCGCGGTTGCCTTCCACATGGAGGAAAGGTCTTTGTTGAATCAAACAATGATAAATAAATAAACTAGAAACATCATGAAAATTCATGAAACATCATGAAAAATCATGAAAATCATGAAAATTCATGAATCACTTGAAGTGCTTTGAGGTTTCCCGAATCACTTGGCTAACCTTTAAATTTAAAATATCCTCCTCGTTTGGAGGTCCTCCCATCGACTTTGACAACCCGGCCAGAGAATTCATTGGCTTTGCTACTGGTCCTTCAAATACGAAAATTGGTGTTTTTTGGATTTGTGGATCCTGTGTTGGATCACTAAACTTTGCTAAACTTTGCTAAATTCGTATGTCGTTCCATGTCCATGGTAGTTTTACCATTTTTTAAGCCCATGGTTCCGCCAAACATCACCAGCTTTCGACGTTTTCCATGTTAATTTCTGCCTACCCTGATCTCCTAAATACACAAATCCGTCAAAACTTCACCGAGTTCACCCTTCGCCGAGTCTTAGGATGAAATATATCCAGCCCCAAAGATTTGGAAAATGCGCGGCTCAATGGATGATTGATGGCTTAAATTAATCATTGGATTGGTTTAAGGGAAAATCTGAACCGGAAACCATGGTTTTTACCATTAAATATGGGGGGGTTCCTGTAAATTTTCCCGTAAACCAGTCCAATGAATTCAAGAAGTGCTTGGTTAAGGTACCCGGCCTGGTAAACATACAAGAAACTATGGAAAGATCCACCAGTTTCTAGCTGGGTAAATCCTCTATTTCTATGGGCAAGTTTCCAGTTCGCAAACTGTAAACGTTTACCAGAGCGCACCCAGGCTTGTCCACCATTTTCGCCCCCCAAAATGTGCCCAAGCGTCTCGGAGCCAACTCCGCTGGTATTCACAGGTGGTCACCGCCTCATCGGTCCATGGTTCCCCATGATCGGAGTTGCCCCAACACCGCAGCTTTCCCTTCGTGGAGGTTCCAATGCGAACAAATGGATAGTTTATAATGGAGATCCTATTAAAATGGATGATTTTGGGGCTACCCCCATTTCAGGAAACCTCATGAAACCTCCATATTTTGGCTCCAAAAACGCTCTAATGCTGTGCTCTGATCAATACGATGGTGCTATCTAATTGGTTTCCTCAAAACAACTCAGTACCCAGGCATTGCTGGGATGGCACCTTCTTTCCGGACCAAAATGGATTTCCAACTCAGCCCCCAAATTATCCAAAATTAGAGCGCCATTTTAGTATTGAAACCCATGGTGACTTGGGGATCCCCCATTAGAAACCGACATTTGCGGGCACCGGCATGGAACAACTCTCCCGAGCTTCCCAGGCGTGAAGGTACATGGTACCATCCTCAGGGCAATTGAATCCGGATCCCGGACTCCATCCAGTTGTAGGCTTATCATGGCTTATCTTGAAACTGTTTCTATACCCGGCATCCATTTATGAATTTTTTAATTTGTTGGTAACTGGAACATCGTTTTCCGGATCTGGCCATATGGGTTCCTTGCAAGATCCATTGATAGATGGTTCACCATCATTCACCCGCAAAACATCGCTACTTCCCATCGCCAGAGGCTGTTTTACATGTCGTAACCACTTGTATCTTTTTGAGTAATTCAATGGCTACCAACCTTACATTTGAGTCCAAGAGGTGGGTACTGTTTCCAACATTTTCCAACCAGATCCCCATCCTCTCTTGTGAAAATGTGGGATGGTCATGGCATGGGTCTACCAAATTCCATCCCCTCCGGTCATGGCATGCTGGAAGCGCAAAAGTTGTGAGTTTCCTCGAAATCCCCACATAGGGGGATTCTCCTGGCATCATGTTTCCCCTCAGGATCAATTCATGAGCAGTCCATTCATCACCATGTTTAACCATCATTAACCATGATTTACCATTATTAACCAGTATTAATATTAAGCATCATTAACCATTAACCAACCAGTATCAACCATTATTCACCGTTGGGGTCACAATTTGATTTTCGCAAGATCCAGGAAAAAATATTGCTGGACACAACTGCAATCTTTTGAACGAAAGAACATGGCCTATCTCAAGTGCCTGGCATTTCCTTGTAGCTGGTTAGTTCAATATGCCCTAGATTACCATAGGGTAAATCAACATAGATGTGGAAAACCATGGTTTGTGCAGGAAAATAGTCTACAAATAGATGATTTTCCACATCTATGTTAGTTTACCCTAGGGCCCTAGGGTAGTTCCTTTTCTAAGGAAAAAAACAGCCATGAAGTCACATGGAAAATGATGACAGACCATGGGATTAGGGGTACCCTATCTCAAGACAAACCCAGAAAATTGGTGCTAACCGAAATTCGAACCAGCTAACCCCATCTAAGGACTGCTAATCTCTTAGTATCCTACAAAAAGATGCAATGGTGGAGGGGTCAGTTGTGTGGAATTGTCGCGGCATCCGGCGCCAAACCACCAGCCCGAAGTGCCGATGAACTGGTGGTGGTGCAACCCCCGGTCCAAAAAAAAGTTGACCATTGATTGAGCAAAAAAAAACTCCATGTGGAACAAAACAATTCATTTTCGTCATGTGCCAAGGATGACCCAGCAGTTATAATAAACATGCAGTCACACTCTTCCAGTACTTCTACGGTCTAACGCCATCGTTTGCCCGGACCGGGAAGGATTATCATCGTCGATGGTATGATATGTATCTTTCAGGGGTCATGGGGAAAAATTTGGCATGTAATGCTGAGGAACAATCAGGACACCCCCCCAACCCCCCCCAACCTAAATGAAAGTGATACATGTATATGTTATGGCCTTTGATTTCTTGGGCAAACGATGGTGTCAGCGCGTAATTCTACTTGATGGTATACAAACCCCCTGAAAAACATTGGTTAGTCATTAGTCAATTGGGATCATCATCCCAGAAAACATGTGAACGGACCCAAAAATATTCGGTGGCCACGCCAACTAACCAACAGGGCCCCTGCGATCGGCAACTCTGCCTTTTGCCTCGTGCAAATGTTCACATCAAGATCACATGAGATGTTAATGCAAAGATGAAGGGATGGTAACTACCAAAAAAATGTATAAGTGTTTGAAACACTAAAACTAAACAGCATTGATGTTTGATGGTTTAAGTTTTGATGATGGTTACACAAAAACTCGGACCCGGGGATTTGGGTTAATCGACGATAATGTCAACCCCGGCCATGGTTTATCAATTAGGGGGTTTTCCTCCAATCATCATAATCTGATACTTAAATGGCACTCTCCCGATTAAACAGCCGATTGGTGTTTATTAATCCAGGGTTGACATTTTTGAATCCCAAACCACGTCCCATGATTTGCCGGGCCAGGTTTCAAAGGGTGATGGCCAACCATTCTTCGGTTCCGTGAAAAATCCAACTACTCCCTTGGAATCACACGTTTCGGCAATGGAAAACCACACGTTATTTAAGCATGTCCTATATAGAAATCTCCATTGAAGGGATGTCCCAGCTTGCCATGTTACGGCCCATGACTCAACCCATGTTTCGGATTCTCCGTTGTTGCGGTTGTTGGTTTCGAAACCCTTAAGAAACCCACATTATTGAAACACGGCGAAGATCGCCCATTTGGTTCGATGAGTTGTCTCCTAAGGTGATGTTCCATCGTTTCTGACCTAAATAACATATTTTATCATATTCTTATATATTTTTACCATGGTGTATTGTGCTACTTGTTCCTCCTCTTCAAACTAGTGAAATCCACGTTGAAAGCAATGGAGCCGATTGCATTGACTCCGGTTGATTCGTGGTAGTCCGAATGGTAAACAACCACGAGTTCAAGAGCTATGATTTGCACGTGCAACAAACGGAGAATTGAAAAAACGGGATGGCTCGTGATTGGTTTGTTGATTGTCAATGGTTTACGTCAAGGTTGTGACAAAACCTTTGCATCCAAAATACAGTTCCAAAAGCAGCTGCAGAGCATAGTCCTGCCAGCGGCAACACAAACATGTGCATTCGAGAGTCGTACGGGAAATTGTTTCCGCATGCTTGGAGAAGGGAGCACCGAAAGATTGGAAGGCTGGTCATTTGGGTACGCACTTAAAAGCTGAACGGTTCATGATCAAGAACCGCACGCCAGTGCGTAGACGGTCTAAGGAGCTCAATTTGCGAACTATCGGCATTGGTTAAACATATGTATACAAAGCAGTTACCGGATGTGAAGCACAAAGCTGGTCATGTTGGTTAAGTTTCAAGCACTGCATTGTTGGCACTGAAGGTGCCCACCGCTGTTGGTTTATTTTCCCTTTTTATGTTGAAGTTTGGAAGGTCATCCCGACGAATCACTCCAACCAGAACAGATCGGATACTACTAAACCGACTTCTTGACGGGGGCGCCTCATGCTGGAACGATGGGATTCCGGTACAAGTCCCAAATTTTTGCAAGTTTGCCTGAAGTGGGGGAAAATGCTCTATAAGGTGCCTATACCCAATCTTAAAGCATTCACCGGCCCACGAAAAATCGTCCCAACGGCTGCCTGGTAAGAGACAACTCCCGCACCCGGCGGCAAACCCGAAGCCCTCAGCGGACTGGCGAGGCATGCTGCGGTTTGAAGTTTGCGGGCCAAGGGTTTACATGAAAACACGACTGGTCCATGTTGAAGCTATGCACTGCCCCCTTTCATCCTTGGATCTGTTGACAACAACCAGGTAAAGTGACCTGTGGCACATGTTTCTCTGACAGGTGGTTGTTGAAAACGCGTGAGATAGCTCCTATTTTAATTTTGTATGCGGGCCTACGCACATGTCCGGCTGATCACCATTTGGCCCTGGATCCGGGTTTTGTTTTGGATCTGTTTGTTGGCAAGAACGTGTTTTGAAAATTGTGTCATCCTGGTCTACCCCCTAACGAACCGTTAGTAGAGAAAATCATAACAACCATTAGGTCATTAGGTTTAGGCGTACCTTATTTTCAGACAAAACCAAAGCAAATTTGCGAATATTCCACGGATTGGATATAGGGTGACCATGTCGAACTAAACCCAAGGGTCCTGCCATTGGCGCCAGGACCCCCAAGCCTCCATGAAAAATCACTTATCTCTACCAAAAAAAAATGAAATCCCGAATGCAATGCACATTCAATGATTAATGGTTAAATTTGCCAAAAATAATAGATAAATCCTGATCTTAGTTAATCACTAATCTTAGGCCACCAACCAGCATTTCATCAATGGTATCTCCATTTTTAGTTGTCAACCTTCTATTTTCCATGGACAACATCAGGTCCTGGCAACCCATCAAAACCGAGGAAATGTTCGAAAATCAATTGTAATCCCCTAGTTTTTTATGGGTATTAATGGTTGTAAATGCCATATTCACATGTTAAATTCCAAATAGATGCCATATTCACACAATACGAATTCCCCAACATTTTGATGGTTTATAAACATTCAAAACCATCAAAAACATCATAATCCCCTGGTTTTTACGGTTTAAACCAGCAAGAACATCATAATCCCATGATTTTTGTGGTTGAATCCCCTCATTTTTCATGCCTCCAACATCCTCCCCAACATCCTCCCCAGCTCGGACCTTGGGGCCCCTTGGGGCCCCTTGGAAGGCCTTCCAGGCCACCGCACGCGCCCAGCTCGCAGGCCCTCAGAGCCTGGCGGTAGATGCCCAACTCGCGGCGGACCTCGAGGTGTGCACCGAAAGGGACGCCACGGAGCTTCGAAGGGCACTAGATATAGATCAATATACATGGAACATGTATAAAATATGTGTGTATATATAATTACACCGGCATAGACCCCAGATAGAAAAGATTTCAGAAACGTTTTTTCATGCCGCGTCAATGGGTCAGTGATATAGCGGATGTCTCGACAAGCAAATTTCACAGCATCTGCCTACTCAAT
>Ga0126342_10005095_pt1 | contig 22762 bp, 15 predicted proteins | sample Cyp1metagenome_FD_92528 | JGI IMG/M metagenome (GOLD analysis project Ga0126342, IMG submission 92528) | Coral microbial communities from Lord Howe Island, Old Settlement Bay, Australia - Cyphastrea 1 metagenome | ecosystem: Host-associated > Invertebrates > Cnidaria > Coral ...
CACTAATTACATTACACCACAACTACAACTCCACTACGCTACAGCTACAACTACAGTTGCAGTACATCACACTACATCCAGCAGTTGTGGGTGAGGTGACCACTGCAACCATTGCAACCATTCTAGGAAACACAACTTCAACCACCTTTCGGTCAATCAGTGGATTCGCTCTGCCATCCCTGATTCGCAACAACCAACTTCTCCTATAGGTTTCCTATTCTGAAACTTCCGCCACCGCCTTGTGCGGTACTACTGGTATATTTCATTTTACATTATATATTGTATTTTTTATATTGTATATATTGAATATATATGTATGCACATATGTATATATATATATACTATATGGTAAATATTGTATATAAATATATATATATGCAAATAAATAAATAAATATATATATATATATATGCATATATATATATTTAAAAATTACACGATATGTGTATATACATATACGCATTATATATTTATATACAGATTGTATTTACACATATGCATAATATTAGTTAACTATATGTGTATCATATAAATAGACCTTCATGTCAATGTATGCATTTGTGCAATCACATTTTTGCGAATGCATCGCACACATGTGTCTCACCCATTTGCATACCGCCATATCAATTTTCTATTTCATTTGATCCATCCGTCCATACCTTAAAATACCAATTGGTAGATTAGCACATTTCTCGTTTCAACTGTCATGCGCTAGTTTTAGGGACCACTGGGCCGCCTGGGCCACCTGGGCCACCCTGATTTTCGAGGTGAAGCGGCGACGCAATGCCGAGTGCTGGAAATCACCAGACATCTTATCGCTGGTGCAGATCCAGATCTGCCGCTGCGCCGAGGTCGTCAGAGTCGTCAGAGTCGCCGCGAGCGCCTGGCGAACAACCAGCTGTGGTGAAATGCTCCCCTTAAATGGCATACATATATATATATATTTATATTTATTTTTATTTTTATTTTTATATTTATATATATTTATTTTAAAAACTGAAAAATGATGGAGAACCACCCAGATTGTTGTTTTCCCAGAACGAATAGATCCAATGCGCAACCACTTTGATTCTTGGGGGTATTTGGGAAGGGATTCTCAGTGTCACTGGAAGGTGAAAGCATCCGCGCGACGGAAAATGGCACCTTGCTGCACGCCTGTGCCGCGAATCACAAGCAGCCAGGTGGGCACTGCACCGTTAGACCCAAAAAACTGTGACAGACCCATGATTTCGGCGGGAAAACAGTGGTTTTTGTGGGAAAAATCATGGCGTGAAATGCTGATTCAACCCAATTCTTGCTGGTTCAAGCGGAATGTTTGTTGATTAAACTCTATTTCTCGCCAGTCAAAATCCAATTTTGATGGGCAAATATGGGTTAAATACAACATTTTGATACATTTTGTTGGTCAATTCTTAATCTAACTGATTCAATTCCCATTTTTGTTCGTCGATTTGCAGGTTGATGTGGCTTCGACAGAATTTCTGTTGGTCAAATCCCATTTTGTCGGGCAGGTTGAGTTGGATTCCACTTTCTTTCGTTGATTCAACTTGAATTTCTGGCGTTTTCCCCAGCTTTCAACGGCTGAGGCATGTATGAGGTCGCCCAGCTGCTAATCCACAAGAAAGCCAACCTGGATGCAGGTGGCCCAGAGCTGGTTGAGCAGATTATCATTTCTTACTTTTGTGTTACCCTCAGAAATTTTCCACATCTTCTATGACATCCTGGAAGACACATCTGTGTGGTGAAAATGGGCTATGCGGTATACCCTCCGACTTTGGCCATCAGATACTAAAAGAATACGACGCATAACTAGTATGAGGCAGCCTATTTTCAGACACACCCGCATGTTGAATTACCCTCTTAAGACCGATCTTCAATATTGACTCGCTTCATATGAAAATGAACCCTTTGATCTGTGGAAAATGAACCTTCTGACCTTTCAAGACCCTGCTCTTGCGCTGTTTTTCCCGCTCCTCGACGTTTTTTCTTTTCGGTCATCTGTGCTCACCGGGTGTCACCTTTCAGGTGATTCGGAGGGAGACACACCTTTGGCACATGCCAGATATTTCAATGCCCCGGATCTCTACAAGCTCTACGATGGCTCCGGTGCCACGCTGGCAGGACCCTTCTATGCAGCAGCTCGGAACCTTGGCATTAAAGCATAGGAAAAACATGGGAGATCTATGGGAGAATGGGACACGAAACCGACTATTTATCTAGTTAATCTAATTTGGGTGTGACTGAAAATGGGGTATACCTCCATTTACGGCCAATTTGAAAGGGAAAGTGATGATAAATCATGAGATTGGGGCGTTTCCTTATTCTCAGACAAAAGCCATCGCTGCACTGTGCGATTGTCGTCGAACTCCACCTGTGGCAGGTGGGAACACCACCACCAAGCCCTGCGCGTTATGCTTCTGCGCAATTTGGCACCAGCTGAAGAATAAGGGCCTTGTGACCAGCGTTCTGGAAGCCTGCAAAAGCAGGCCAGGTGGTTTGCTCATTTTGCTCTTGGGGCCAGTCTGATTGGGTTCGGATGTTTCTACTGCCTGGGACCTGGGAAGGGAAGCTCTGCAGTTGACCAATCTCTTGGGCTTGGATTAGATACAGTAGCTTGGACTACCAACTGGCAGCCACGCTTTACCCAAGTCGCAAAGGCACAGAAGTCCGTGCACTTTGGCAGGCTGCCAGGTCCTCCCACCACATCATGTACTGAGGGAAGGAGCTCGCGTGTCAGTGCGCCAATGTACGACAGAGCTGTGCAGTGCTTTTGTCGAACAGATGTTAAGTCAAGCTGAAAAGGAGGGACGGTACGGTGTGTTCCGTTGTCCCAACCTCCATCGCTATCAGCGAGGCTAAGCGGCAAATTTAACAGCTGGACACCACCCGTTCTAGCGCCACGTAAGTGATAGATGGAGTGTAATAAATTGGAAAGTGTGATATCCCCCAGTTGAAGAGTGGATGGATCGTCGTAGAAGCCCTGGGATAGGATCTATTCATGAATTTAAGATTGGAGGGATAAGATGCCTCACCATTGTAGCCATAAATCATTTCCCTCAAGGTTGGACGTGCATCCATCAATCCCACGCCTGGAATCGTACTCGTACTCGGCTAGAGCCTGTTGAATGTTGAGGAACCTCTCTCTACCGTCAGCAAAAGAACAGCATCCGGTACCCTCTGGTAAACTAACATAACTATGGAAATCACCATTTTTAATGGGAAAACTCACTATAAATGGCCATTTTCAATAGCTATTTTGACATAACCAGAGGGTAAAATCCATTTTCCATTCAACGCCTGGCATTTTCGGCTCCATTTTTCCAGAAAGATCAGTATGTTTCCACCAGTGACTACACACCAGCGCAGCCTTCGCGCCGCCCAGGTCAGGGGCTGATCAAGGATGTCCAGCAGAGGTTGGTGCCCCAGGTGATATGATGGGGGTCATCCCACTGTGCTCCACGGTGTGATTTGAGGCCCGTCACCTCACAGGCCGGCTGCAGTGGGTGAGAAGAGAAATGGTAAACCAGTAATTTCAGTATCAAAAATGGGAACCATTGGGAACCCTAAACATCCCTAAACTTGGAATTCTGAACTCATGACTTTGGGGATCTTATCTCATCAGTTGGAGATTGGTGGAGACCCAACGGCCGCAGATGCGCCGGGCGCCTATGACTCCGCGGACTCCGCGCCGGAGCGAGGGCAGCGGTGTGAACACCAGGGGTCCCCTGTTCTCCCCGCAGAGCTGAGCGTGGTTTCCCCATGGCTACCCGTTGTGGTTTCAAAGATACCTTCAATCCCCGGGGATTTCTATCATCCCTGGCTCAAGGATGCTCAAGACCTACTGGCATGGAGTCTTGGGGTTTGTTTGCCAAACTGGAGAAACTGGACAAAGCCATATATCATAATATATCATATATGGTCAACCTTGGTTTGGATGGCCATATGGCCATAAATGCGAGAAAATCTGAACCCCAACAAAAAGATTCATTTGTGTGGTATCTAAGGTGGGTCATGTGTAGATAATCAAAAATCGGAATTTCCATTGCGACGGCCATGATTGCCAGAGGGTAATTATTAAACTTAATTTAGGTGAATAGTGAATGGTTGTTGGTTGTTTGCAACCATTATATATATATGCACATATTTGATCATATTTGTGGCTTGATTTCGTGAAATCATTACAGGCACGTTGTATTTTGGTTCTCCCTTGAAAGATCCACGACTGACGTCATCATCGTGCTTGGTTTTCCTCGCGATTTGCAGAATGCCGTGTTGTCACTCCTTTTGGGATGTCGTTTTGTAGGATAGTACACTTAAATTACTTCACATCCCAGGAGTGCAGGTGGATTTGTACTCATACCTTAGCAAATTTCAAGAGCAATGAAAACCCTGTTTTCTATTGGGTTCATGACAATATAGCTAACTCATACCATATAAAACACCAACATCACACAAAATGGCATTGCTGGTGTACCCGGTAAGACATCCGTCTTCAGACACCACTTTTAGCTCCGAAGCTCCAGCGGCTATGTCACGCTGATGCGATCTTGGCTATCTCCATGATCGAAAGAATCTTTTATGGGAACATGAACTCGATGATTCAGTACTAATTTTCATGAGAACATCAACTACAGAAATCTGCAAGGGCCAGTATTGTTTGCCTGAGTATAGCTTCGATCACGCTCCGAATACTTCTCCTGTAGGCGATGGCTGCGGCGTCCCACCTAGCTGTCAAAGATAGACGGTAGACAAAAAAAGGATTCTGGGATGGCTCGATGGGATACCAGTGAGATAACTGGTCATCTTTCTGATTCTTGCTATTTAAACAGCGAACAGTGAAAACATGTGGAAATTTTGGGGGAAATTTGAGCCATGCAGTGGCCATGCCCAGACCAAGTGGCAGGCTCTACTGGTCACAGCAGGTGGCTGAATCTGGTTAATGATCTTTGACCCAAAACTGCAGGAAAACGCTGGGAGCTGCTGCCTCGTTTCTGATTGTTAGAATGGGGTATGGTTCAGATATTAAGACTCCAAGACTCACACGAAACACTCAATTTGAGCATACGGATGGGTGATGGGTTTGGAACACACTCAAAATAATTAATGGAGGGAAAATTCATCAGGAAAGCCGTTTCCTTCCACTTGAAACCAAGGGATGGTTTGATACATCTTATTCCTCTCATGCCCAATTTCGTTGCACGCCGGACCCAGTTTGGGCTCAAGCCACGCGTGGCGTGGAGGACAAGTCGGCACCCCGAGGACACACTTACGGCAGCGCGTTGGACGTTCGCGAAATGCCAAGCTGCTTGGTGCGGCCAACTATTTGAGGGTTGCTACAGTATACATCGAGGTTTCCTAAAATGGGGGTACCCCCTATCATCATCCATTTATAAATGGATTTTCCATGAAATAAATCACCACCACCACCACCATCATCATCATCATCATCATCACCATCATCATCATCATCATCATCATCGTCATCGTCATCGTCATCGTCATCGTCATCATCATCATCATCATCATCATCATCCATCATGATCATCATCATCATCATCATGATCATCACCATCACCATCATCATCATCATCCATCATGATCATCATCATCATCATGATCATCACCATCACCATCACCATCATCACCATTATCATCATCATCATCATCAACATCATCACCATCATGACCATCATCACCATCACCATCATCATCACTATCACTATCATCACCATCATCATCATCATCATCACCATCACCATCACCATCATCACCATCACCATCACCATCATCATCATCGTCATCATCAGCATCATCATCATCGTCATCGTCATCATCATCATCATCATCATCATCATCATCATCATCCATCATGATCATCATCATCATGATCATCACCATCACCATCATCATCATCATCATCCATCATGATCATCATCATCATGATCATCATGATCATCATGATCATCATGATCATCATGATCATCACCATCACCATCACCATCATCACCATTATCATCATCATCATCAACATCATCACCATCATCACCATCATCACCATCACCATCATCATCACTATCACTATCATCACCATCATCATCATCATCATCATCATCACCATCACCATCACCATCATCACCATCACCATCACCATCATCATCATCATCGTCATCATCAGCATCATCATCATCGTCATCGTCATCATCATCATCATCATCACCAGCATCATCATCATCATCACCATCATCATCATCATCATCGCCAACACCATCATCGCCAACACCATCATCACCACCATCACCATCACCATCATCACCATCACCATCACCATCACCATCATCATCATCATCATCATCATCATCGCCAGCACCATCATCGCCAACACCATCATCACCACCATCACCATTACCATCATCACCATCACCATCATCACCATCACCATCACCATCATCATCACTATTACCGCTATCATCACCATCATCACCATCATCATCATCATCATCATATTCATATATGTTTTTGTATATTTATAGCATTTCATACGTGTACTCTATATGTCTATCAACTATCTATCTATATGCACCTGCAACTTCTGCCAGGAATGTGTATATTTGTATATATGTTTGTCCTGAAATGGTTTATACGCCCAAATTGCCTTTTAAGGGAGAACATGACCCCACATATTTGTAGATTTAGCAATCCTCAGAAAGATAGAAAAGTAAGCTCTTACTATATAAGAACATAGTTGCAAATGGACCATGTTCATACATTTTCTGCATCATTTGAGGGTTCAACATATGCAAACTCCAGCATTTGTAGATCATTTTGGGGAAACCCATGAAGTACTGCAGGGTTTTTTCTCGATGCCCTCGCCGGATCTGCCTAGGCTATACGACGTTGTCTAAGGCGTGAGGGGGGAAGTGGGCAAGTACTAATTGGCCCTGCTGGATTATACGGATATAATAGGATATCATGGATATAACCAAGTTGATATGAAATATGCACAATATGGGTTTGTCTGGGGTATACCGCTGAAATAACAAGTGATATAGTTAGGAAAATGTTGATACAGATGGGTTTTTGGGGTACCATATTGACCATATTTTCAGACAAACTCATAAATCTCTGGATGAATTAGAATGACCTCACTGTTTTCGGTCAGAGGAATGATGGGAAATTGGATTCGGGGAATCATCCCCAAATGGCAAATTTGAGCAGGGGCAGTGCACTCCTTTCTACAAGTAAATAGCTATTTTCAGGTTAGTGAATTCTTATAATTCAACCAGATACTATATATGTATATAACAGAAAAGTAAGATCCACTAAAGTAGTGATCAATTCAATATTTTGTGTTTTTATGGTGGTTGCTATACATGAACATAGACATGTATGTTTATATGCAAAAACTTTGGATTTCAACAATAAAACCTTGAGATGAGTTTGACGCAAACAACAACTGTATATATATATATATATGTTTCTGATATTTGAATGGGATATGTCACGAGTCCCTTTTGATGGAGGGTACGCTCTGTTGAACTCGACCTTGTAACTTGACGAACTGCCCATTCTTTGGTGAAGTTCCAATTCTTTCCATATCTTTGCTGTTGAAAAAAGGTGCGGATGATCCATGGTGGTCAGTTGCCTGGATGTCCAGTACTCACAGTAGTAGCATGGTCAAAAGTGGGGCAGCTCATATTGGGGGGATGATCATGTATACCGATGTATACCGTACATAGCAATGTAAGCTTGCAAGAAATCCCATGGATATGAGAATAGCCGGAAAATCTCATGTAGGCTATGGAAAATCCTCGGTTTTGAGCCCCAAATCTCTGAAAAAAACCAGGAAGAGGACCTTGAAAGCTACGATAGCGATGATGAAGAGGAGGAAGGATTGCTGCATCGCTTTGCGCCGTTCCTGACTGAGTCAAGGTCCGAGGACCTAGGAGGACCTAGGAGGACCTGGTTAGGACCTGGTTGAAACTGAGGAATTTGATGGACATGTTGAGTTTTATACTGCCTATAGTTGGGTTTGGTACGTCAGGAACCGGAATGTCTCCGGAGCCATAGAACTCCTGTGACACATGAGGGGGAAGTCTTGGGATGATCATATATAATCACAGTTTGTAAGCGCTTGGTCACGTCGGAAGCCCAAGAGTACCCTCTGGTTATGACTAACAGCCATGGAAAATAGATGGCCCATAGAAATAGATGGTTTACCGAACTTTTTTAAGTGGTGGATCTTTCCATGGCGAACTGTGAATGTCATAACCAGATGGTAAAGCAAAAGCAATTTGATGCCTCTTCCCACAGGATTTCTTAAGCCTCAGAAAAATCAGCACAAAGGACGCCTAAAACTTTCTTCGGGCGGCGGTCAGGACCATGGTCACAACCAGCCAGGGTCGTTTGAGTAGGAACCAGGGATGGCTGGTCCAACATTTCGATCTCGAGATGATGTTGATCCCCAATGGATTCTCGATGAAAATGGCGTTCTTACAACCAAATTAAATTAACTTTGACAGACATAGCAGTTTCAGTTTCTTGTTTTGGTTGGTTTTATGCGCATATCATCGCAGTCATCCACCTCTCTTTGTTTTCTACAGCCACAGAGATACACGCACATGTATGTGTATCTATGGATGTATATATGTATCTGTATACACATGGTAAGTCTAGTGCACCCACAACCATGCACAGACCCGATTTTGGACTCATAGGGTTGGTCAAAGTCTCATTTGAGGATTTCACACACCAAGACAGATGTTTTTTTGGTTGCTAGAGACCGCGCTCTTGCACCGATTTGAAAGGGTCTCTTCAGGTTCAAAAAAGCAAACTTCTGTAAAATGCAGGACATTTACATACATTTACTACACAACGGAAAAAATGTTCCTGCAATCAATGACTTTATGTGCACAAACCCTAGGGAAAGCGCAATTTTTCAGACTTTTATCTTCCGAAAAGTTTCATGGGTTTGGAGACATTGCAGCATTCCTTTGGGTTTTATGAATTATAGATTGTAGGAATAAATTAACCCCCCAGACGATGCATGAGCAACTTTATGTTAACGTCATCAAACCCTCCCCCTCCCCACGTCCGACATAGCATTGGTTGCGTGTGCAAGTTAAGAGAGAAAGTGGAGAGGGCAGCGAAAGAGGGAAAGTTAAGAGCAGAGCATCAAGTGCCAGTGCCTGTTAAGAGAACAAGTAAAGAATGTAGGATCAAGTGCGAGCCTGACTTGAAAGAGAAAGTTAAGAGCATAGCATCAAGTGCGTGCGCACGTGGACATGAACGTCAATAGCCCCCGATAGCCGTCTCCCACCCCTCCCCACATCCATTGGTTAATCATGACATTGGCCATTTTAATGGCCATTGGGACTACGAGGGCCCATGCCCTTTGTGACAAAGCCAAATGGTAATTGTTGGTGATACTCCTAATATATCCCCATCATTGTTTCCATTAAGTCACCATTGAATACCATTGATAATTCCAGGAAATCACCATTTTATGTGATATTCCATTCGTATTCCATCAATATTCCATGAATATTCCATGAATATCGCATTGCTATCCCATTCATATCCCATTTCTATCCCATGAAATCATATGAAATCCATACAAAAAACCATCATTTTTTCCAGCCTTTTGAGTCCGCCAGGAATTTTTTCGAGTCCGAAGTCTTTTCAGCTCCGAAATCATCCCAATAAATTCCATTGTCATCCCAGTGTCATCCCATTGTCATATCATTGTCATATCAATATTCTATGAGATCATCCCATTAAATCCCATTACCCTCTGGTTATGTCAAAATAGCTATTGAAAATCACCATTTTTCATGGGAAAATCCACTATTAATGGCCATGTTCAATAGCTATTTTGACATAACCAGAGGGTAAACCCTATGAAATCCCATGAGATCCACATCCAGCCGTGGGTCAACATCCAGTCGTGACTTGGTGTAGGGATGGCTTCGCAGTGGCCCAGAAAGCAGCTCTTCAAGTCGCCTGTGCCTGGGATGCGATTTTTTTAGGGAACATGAGTTGTGAAATCCATGGGAAAATGATGAAAATGGCTATTTCAATAAGGACAATTTGCAATCTTTAATAGGGAAAATTATGATACTCCATGGGATTTTCATGGGATTTGATAGGGTTTACGTAATGGGACATTAATGATGAATCCATGGGTTTTAATGGAATTTTTGAAACCGCTGGGAGATTCATGGGATATAAAACCAATGGGATTTCAGAGATTTGTCCTCTATTTTCACGTAATATCAACATTCTCAGGTACATATATAGATTTTAGGTATTTCTCAATTTTCAGGCAACGCCAAGTGGGTATGTCCGAAACATGGTGTATACCCCCCCAATAGGCATTTTAATAGAGACAATGATGATAATCCATGGGAATTTAGAGATTTCTCTATTTTCAGGTAAAGCCAAATAACTGGCAACGTTTCATTATGGGCTTAGATATCATTCAAGGTTGGGCACCTTTTTTTTCACTGCTGGCATTTCTGGTTGGGAATGGAATGGGTGTGTCTGAAATTGGTATATACTCCCAAAATGTGCATATTCTTTGAAAGATGATTTTGTAAGCCATCAATTCTGAAGCTTTTTCCCATGAATTTTGGTACCCCTCAGCCATTTTTCGGCATATTCCCATTGAATCTCCCCAAGCCATCCCCAGTTTGGACCACGCTCTATGCAGCGATTGCGATGTATTTTCATCGCAGCGTGATGGGCTCGTGGGGTCTTCCCATGGCGACGATTCTGTGGCTTGGCCCAAGGTCCAAGTTTTCAGAATCCGATTTGAGGATTTTTTGAAAAATCACCAGAGGCTAAAGATGACAGGGTAGATACAGTAGAATTGTGGGAATATTCGAATGTAGAAAAAACAACGTTGCCCATTTTTTTTGGGGCATTTTTTGGGCATGGTAAGTGGCAAAGTGGGATTTGTAGGATATTGGAGCTGCGCAGAACCCAGCTTTAGCCTACTGGTTGGTTGATAGGATGAGCCGAGTGCCCCATTGAAATTTCATTTCTCCAAAGTGCCGATATGGTTGGTGCAGAAGAGAATGACACCATCTTCGGACACACGGCTAAACTCACAATTGTCCCAACTGGAGAACCGATAATGCTACAGGTAATTTAACGTAGCTATTGAAAATCACCATTTTTCATGGGAAAATCCACTATTAATGGTCATTTTCAATAGCTACGTCAGCCATTACCAGAGGGTAATGCTACAGATGTTGAGAAGCAATCCCGCAGGTTCAAGATGGGATCCGACCGACTGTCCGGATGACAAGGGGTTCTGCGGATGTCATTTCTTACTCCATGTCCGCCAAAGGTAGGGTGGGTCAATGATCTTCCTTTTTTTGGACGCAGGTTTGGATATGTCTTGGGGATGGGGCTAATTTTTTTGTCGCAATGAATGTTCAACGTTCATTTTTTTGGGTCAAGAATTTTGAGCCATTCCCAATTCTCGCTATGGAGTCCATGGAAGAAAACAGCTTCGCGGAATTTTTCCATGGATGAGGAGCCAACGCAGCTTTCAGGGGTTAGGTCATCCACTCCGGAGAATTGATGGTTAGTTAGTTTAGTAATATCAAAAACACCAAAACCTTGGATGCTTGATAGCTACGGCCAAGTCCCCAAATGTGGTGACAATTATCAATAATTATCCAGAAATGTCCAGAAATGGGGCATATCATATCCCAAATGTCAATCTTTAAACTGCTTGTTGGTTTGGAACATTTGAATTTTATGAATTTCCATTTCAGTTGGGAATGTCATCATCCCAACTGACTTTAACTCCATCATTTTTTAGAGGGGTAGGTCACCCACCACCAACCACCAACCAGTAAATCTCATGGCTTCATCATATTTTCTTTCCATAGCCTGGGGGATCATTTTCAGATGGTCTGATGACGCTCCCCAGATCGGTTTTTCGAAGAGTCCTGGTGATTTCTGAACGGCAGGAAGCATAAAATCACATTGTAAGTTGTAGATCATAAAATATCCCATAAGATATCCAAGATATGCAAGATATCCAAGAAAATGTCCAATAACTATCCCCATTGCATGATCTGAGTAGTGGCCAAAATACAAATTAACAGATTATGATAGGGCTTATACTACCTAGTTGATTGGGGCTGATTATCGGATAGAAAAGAAAACCGCATGGGTGCCCAAGTCATGAGTTTATCCAGTACACTTCAGTAGGCTTTGGTTTTGTATTTTTTCTTTTAATCGTGGGATGGGATGACAATCAACAGGGGCATTGCTCATGTCCCAAAATTGGTTTAAGAGAAAGTCCGGTGGTAAAACACCTAAATCAACCCACTACGTTTGGTTTTCTCCCAGTATATCTTCATGATGTTTCCATTCTGGTTGGTTTCATCCCTTTTGGATTGCTGAAATCCAGCACTATCCATATCTATCCCCATCAGATCCCAATCACTTGGTTAGTAGCTGAGGTTTTTTGAGCCATTCATCAATTGGATAACCCCAGAAATTGGGAAGTTACTCACCAAGCTATCCAAGCTGATTAACCACTGGAACCGTTTTTCGCCCTGGTTGCGTGATCCCAACGGCTTTAAAAGGACCGGTTGCAGAGGTGTAACATGCTCTTCACCGTGGGTTCCGACCTTGGCTCAACTTTGTCGGGGATGTTCTACGGCATCATTGGCTCCTTCTGGGCCTTGTCGCTGGGATGCAGGGAAGGGGTTTCCCAAGTTGTGGCCATTGGCTATGGCACTTCATGGCTATGGCAAAATTGAGAAGACGAGAAAATGACGAAGAAGCATGAAATTTGGGTGATTTATGGGGCTATTTTGAGAAGAACAATGATGATTTCAATCCATTTCCACTTCTATGGCCACAGAACCCGCCTTGGCGAAGGTTGGTGAACTGGATCTTCTTGGGTTTCTTTCCAGGCGGCTACACTGGTGAGACGCTTGGCGGCGCAAAAAGCTTTCCCCCGAAAATGGGGTTGGATTTGGACACTTTTCATTCAGTGGGGCATTGGCTTCTTATTGGCTAAAACCTATCATTTTCCCATAGATGTTGAGGATGAAGATCCAGCTATACCAGTTACTTTCACCTTGGTGGGATTTTGTTCCATATATGGCACCCAAATTCGTTAATTTCGTTAATTATATCCAGCAATAGATGTTAATTTCGTTAGAGATTTCCGAAAGAGATGGGGAAGCCCATCAAAATCTTCCAATGGAAGTACCACAAGAAAGGCATTTCCCACAAGACCCCATCAAAATCTCAAACATAAATACACAAACAACCTACCCTCTAGTAATTTCATATATATATACACATTTATAGCATTATATAGTCATTTGAACATCACCATTTTTGATAGGTATATCATCTATTTCTATGGTTCATTCTCGCCATGTTTTTTTTTCACCAGAGGGTACCTACCCCAAAAAATCACAGGAACACCTCGGTCTTTTGGATCGCTTTGGCGGTGATCTTCATCTACACCTTCTTGATGATCGCCCTGAGTCCTGGCGAAAAAGTCGGTGGATCAACTGCCGAAAATCGTAGTTTCGCAGTGGGGGTGACTGCTCCATTGGAAAATAAGGTGGGAAAAAAATATATATGCATGTTACAAATGTTCAGATATACATACGCAAACAACACCATGAATATTATGTGAAAGACTATTTTCATGTGTGCCAGGTGTGCCAGGAAGAGATGATTCAAACATATCCATATTGGGGGATTTCGTCAATCTACAGGTCTTTATATATCCATTATGTCTAATTCCCATTGTGGGATGGATGATCATCCTCTGTTGATTGATGAGTATAGTTTTTTTTTTACTACCCAATATATGGGTGATTATTGCAATCCAATCCATGGAATGGAAAATTCGTTCTTAATCAACAAGGTATGAAGGGACGACATTTTGGGGTTTGAACATATTTCTGAATCGATTTGTTTGAGGGAACATTTGCAAGAAACCTCCATATTTCACAGGAAAAGCCATAGTTTCCTGATTTTCCCTTAAACCAATCCAGGAAGTACCGTATTTTTGTTTGGATCTTACATATCAGAAAAAAAGACAAATATCATTCAATATCACATGATATGACATGATACTAGAATTTCATAAGCCATCCCCATATTCAATGGGAATTTCAGGATCCTAAATTGATCCGATTGATTGGAGGTACGTTAGTACCATTTCTAAGGCATTTTCTGGGGACGATATTCCCTGAAATTAAGGCCTTATTTTTCGGCTTTTTTTTTTGGTAGGTTGCTCCAATCAATCGGATCCTTATATATGGCCAGTGATATTGGGATCACAGTGTAGAATAGAATATTTACATGTATCATAGACAGTATATTGATGTATATTTTATTATGTTGTGTGCAATAGATGATATACATATACCCTCTGGTAAATAAACATAGACCCTGAAAATCACCCATTTTTAATGGAAACTAGTCTTCCAACCCCGACAACTGCCAGGGTCTATGTTAATTTACCAGAGGGTAACCAATGATGGAAAATGCGTATCCCAAATTTCAGGTTAGTGAATTATTCTAATTTGCCCAGAAATATGTAGATTTTCTCCCTTAACTATAGATATATATACATATAATATATACATATATATAGTATTGGACCTATTTCCTGCATCTTGGGGTCAGGAAAGTGCCCGAAACCATGCGCTTCTGGGCCTTGATCAGCTTCACGGGCGGCTACGCCATGAATTTGGTGAACCCTGCGGACAACGGTGAGCCGAAGAGCAGCCTCTGGGCGCCGTTTTTCAGTGGGGAAAGTCTCGGATGATCAGGTTGAAACGATGGGATACTTCATTTTTTGGGATCTCTCTATATATATATAATATAAATATTTTTTTTTAAAACATGTATAATATAAACATATGTACATATGCATAAACATAGAACTCCGCCACTCGGGCCGGCCTTCAGCCGATATGCCAAGGCAACTGGCAGCTCAGTGAGCAAGGTTATGCGGAAAACGCCACCTGGCAGCATGGATGATCTGATCGTTCACAGGATCTCAGAGGCTTCACTCTGCACTTCAAAAATTTCACAGCTACAAGCAGATTGGGATCCGCTATGATCAATTTCCACATTGGTCCATTGGTTGGTACCGCTGGTACCGCAGCCATGGCCCATGGCTCGAGGCCTTTATCACCTATATCCTTGGGGGTGTTTTGGCGCTGGTCATTTTCGCCATCCCCTTTTTGACTTCCTTGAAGCAGTCCCAGACGCGCGTGGCTTCTTGGCGACAAAAAAAAAGACCCAGGGAGGGCCAGAACAGGAGCGGAGATTTTGAAGGAGAAATTCATCAGTCCATAAATGGGGGCACCCCTAAATCATCTACCATCTGGTTATGACATTCACAGTTCGCCATGGAAAGATCCACCATGCTATTAAGTTCGGTAAACCATCTATTTCTATGGGCCATCTATTTTCCATGGCTATATATGGCTATGTTAGTCATAACCAGAGGCTATTTTTTTGAAATAGGATTTTGCATGAACCATCTAGCCATTGGGGTCCTCATTTCAGGACACCTCCGGACCTCCAGCGATTGTGGTTGCGTTCGTTCAACTGTCAGGTACGGGTGGCGAAGGATATGGCCGATTTGATCCAGCGATTCGGCAGCCAGATCCGTTTGGGGAGGGAGGGAAACTTATGAAAACCGTTTTGAGATCAGATTCTTGGGGGATGGATGATGGATATCCATTTTTAATAGAACTCTGGTAAACTATCACATAACTATGGAAACTCACCATTTTTGTTAGGTAAAGAAAAACTATTTTGACTGGGCCATTTTCAAGAGCTTTTTGTAAACGTTTACCAGAGGGTACCAGCTATTTTAGATGTTCACCATAGAAGGTTTTGACTTCTGTAGCCAACATCCTTCAGATCGTTGGTCTTATTGAGGCCCTGGGCCATCAGTTGAGTCGATAAAGAGGAATGCACATGGAAGAACGGACCCCAAATGGAGAGCTTATATATATATACATATATATATGGGATCTCCTATCTAGAAATTAATTCAAGGCTTTTCTATCTAGAAATGGGGGTTTTCCTATCTCTCCAAATGTTCCTGATTCTTTTTTCTTTTGAAGGCATTCCTATATCTAGAAATTGGGACTCGACAACACTCCAGGGAGTTGGTGAAGTACTACAGCCGAAACAAGAAGACTCTGAAGATCTTCGACATCAAGGACCTGCAGCGACCTTTTTTATCGTCGAAGCGAAACGATATGACAAATTCGCGAGAAAAAGTGGTAGCCCAATGGGACTAGTCCCCAGAAGTACTCAGAAGTACGATGGTTTGTTTCACTGGAGAAGCAATGGATTGGGGATTCCCTGGGTTCCTGCCGTGTCTGGATCATATGTGTTGGTACATCTGAAATCTTCAGTATCTACAATGAATAGGAACTCAAGATTGAAATTTCCAATCCTACGTTTGGGGCTCAACATACTTCATGATCATATTGAAACCCAAGAAGTCATTTCTCCTCCGGTTGATGGATAAGGAGGGGACCCAGGTGGTCCTCCTGGTTGGCAACAGCCAGAACAGCCAGGAAGACTTTCAGAGCTTGGGACGCAGATTAGATGAAGCAGATGCCCTTGGCGCCTTCGCCAAGTTATAAGCAGAACTCTGGTGTTAGGCAGGTCGCTTGTGGAAAAAATTGAGACAGTTTGACTGTTCTTGTCTACAAACAAGTTTCTCAGATTGAAGAATGAAGATCGCGTGCGAAATCTACGTTCTGTTGCTGCAAAGCTGGTGCTGTTGCTGCCATGCTGAGGCGGCAATTCTTGGTATGAATCATGTGGCAAGAGTTCCCGCCGTGCAATGACGCAGAAACTCTTCAACCTTCAGAAGGCGCAGTGATGTTCGTGGTGTCTGAGATTGGGGTCGGAGACACCGAAGCGGGAAGGATGCGAGTGAACAGTGATGACATCGGGGGAACATCGGGGGACCACTGTAGGACGTGTTTCCTTTAAGATATCATGCAGCCAGGTGGGTCAAAGGTCGAACATATCTTCAGGTGGATGGATATATCTTCAGGCCGATTTATTTTCATAGAAAGTGCTGCTGGGGTCCAAAAGCCGGTACCTGTGGGTCAAAATTGTTGACCTAGCAATTTTTCTGACGCTAGCAATTGGGCCCGTTGCTCCATCACCATTTTGAGCCATCAGAACCTCATGGAATATGCGGAGCCCCTGCTGGAAGTCGTCATAGATGAAGACTTTAAAGAGAGCCACTTGGAAGCAGGACGTCTCGTTATTGGATTCTTCGTTGCAGTGTGGTTTTTCACACTAGACCATCCCTGAGGACCTTTTTTTGGGGCTTGTTTCGTCATCATTCCAAGTAGGCTTTACCTAATATTTGAACCATAAATTGGGTGGGAACTTCGTTACTCTGGATCCTGAATCTGGGATTCCAGCCACTCAGGTCATACCATGATGATGTCCAAAATGAAGGGACCAATGGAGAAAGTGGTGGACGGCCGCTTGCCAGAGAGATCTTTCAGGGACTCACCAAACAGTCTGATGTTGAAAAGTGCGAACTATCACAGGTGTTTTCTTTCTTTCCCCGGTAATACATTGTATATATATACACACGTTATAATATGTTTGTATTCAAGCGGACACGCCATGTTGTTGGCTTTTTTGACGCCACTTCTTTGGGACACTGAAGATGACTGGAAAGTGCTCTGCTGAGATTGGGATGGCAATCACTCTTTGAATAAAGAACCACAGCATTGATCATCATCATAGCGATAATCAGTGATGATAAACATCATCCTCATCATCCTCGCCCTCATCCTCATCTTCATCTTCATCCTGATGTGCGGCTGAACTGTGGCCACAGATCCTGCGATTCTGGGTGAGCCATGCTGCGGTAGGTACAATGACCATCGTGAGCAAGCTGATCTTGGCCGCAGAGGATGGAAAGATCGATGAAGCTGAGAGGAAGGATTTGCAGGAGCTATCTGGTGAAAATGCTGGGAATTGGATTGAAGTAACTAGATGCTAATCTAGTGCTACTGTATCCCGAGACGTTGGTGAATTAATACGAGTTCTTGTAACGATTCATCCGGTGAATTCGAATCGTTGGCAAATGAACTGTCGATCCCAGAACTTGGTAGTGAATTGTTATCATGTAGCCAGATTCGTCATGGAAAAAGGAGGATAAAACCAGGGTGTTTTAGGATTCGTTTCGAGCTCTGAGTCGTCTGAAGCTTTCACCGAACATGGAACTTTTTGTCAGTGGACCATTTTCAAATCATCTAGAGTTTGGAACTGGTGATTTGTCCATTGAAGCTTGTTTTCCATCGCAGCAAACCCAGCAGAAACCAGGATGAGATGGACGACCTGCCCAGATTGGTGGCTGCTTTGCAAAGTCAGGTCGGACCGAAGTCGGAGCAGTGCCAAAAAAAGATGAGTGGCGCCAATCATAAACCATAGCCAATTGTTTTTTTATTGGTATGAAACCAATATTAGCCCCATATTACCAACACTCATAATCAAAATCATAATATATACTAGTATATCATCATAAACATTGGTATGAATCCATACAAAAAAATATGACCCAATTCTATATTTTTTTTCCCCAACTTGAAGCACTGGAAAAACCGACTGCCAGAGTTGTGACACTTTCATCGATTGCAGGTCGAGCAAGGCAGCAAAATGGTTGGCCGCGAGGGTCACAAATCCATCCAGGATGAGGCGGAGCGGCGGAGTGCGGATTGCGAATCTCCTTTGCTTGCCTGTTGTGACACATGTATCAAGTAGATAAAAACATATATAAAATGTATACATACATATATATATATAGGTATATATATATAGGTATATATAGATACACATGCATATTCATGTGTATCTGGGCATCTAGGTCGGTGGCTCCACCAAGATCGGTGCCCGTGCTGATCTCGACTACCCGCAAAGCTTACAGTTGGGGATGTAAAGACATCGTGGCCCAGCAGTTTCGGCACTCATGGTCAAGCCGCATGGCTACATGTACTGTATATATGTTGCGGAGCAGTCCATCGCCCAGACGCTGGGTGAGCACTACGTGTCGCTGACGATTTGTCGCATGGCACAACTGGTCCTGGACGAAGCGGAGAAGTTTTTGCACCCCGAGGGAGCGGCGAAAGGGCGAAGGGCGACGAGAAGCGGTAGAAATTGCTGTGATTTCATGGGATTTCATGGGACTTATTTGTGGAGAAACTCTAACTTTATAAGCAACTATATCTATATCAGATTTTTTACTCAAACCCGCTGGTCATATGGTCTTTGGAAGATCATTTTACTATTGGATATTGTTATTTTTGGATTCTGTGTTAAATTTTCTGGGTATAAATGGTGGTTGGCATTAGATGAATCATCGCCAGAAAGTTTTTTTTTTGAGGTTGCTTTGGAATCATGATCCTTTTCCCAGATTACTGCATGTTTAAGATATTTTTAGCGGAGTTTTCGGATGATCTGATTTTGGAGGACATTGTGACGTTGATGCGAGAATCCAAAAATGAAAGGGTGATCTAGACTGATTTGGGATGACTTAACACTTAAAAGGGATCAGCTCATCATTTGACACTAGAACCATCCAAAAAGCCATGGTGTTTCTCATGGATCCATGGATGCGAAACGCCAGGAGACCTCGAGGATGATTGGTCCGAAAGCTTCAAGAAGTCCTGCACAGGTCTGATCAACTATGACAGAGGCGATTTGAAGCGGCTGAGCTCGAACAAAACATGGAGATGAATCAAAGGGATTTTCAGGATCCTAAATTGGAGGTACCATATATAAGGCCTATGTAAGGCCTATGTAAGGCAACATCCCCATAAAATATGGCGTTGGGAAATCCCATATGGCTCCATGGAAATCCATGACGACCTAAGGTGGGCTGCTCGCTCGTCGCTGTGTCTACTGGTGAATTTCATGATTGGTCTCTACGGTTCCCTGGCGACCAGGGAAGGGGCGCCCAAAAATGGTGGGCCCCTTGGAGTTCCACACACACAAACAGGTCACGGAGCAGATAGATGTATAGTCTAGTAATTCTAATAGCGACTATCAACATTACAACGGGATATTGATATACATTTATATTGATATCCGTCATGATCATGTTAGCAATAGCCCCCTCCATACTTCAGCGTTAAAAACCAAGGCTGGTGCGACACGGCAGCGATCGACCGGTGGAAGGAAAACGGTGGTAAGGCACGGTGCCGAGAAATGGCTGGCCATTTGAATGGGATAACGACCACAGGATCCCATTGACCAAATTGTCAATAGGTCTATGATGGGAAATAGCCCCAGTGGAGATAGCACCTAGAAAGTCCTGTTTGTTCCAAACGACACTAGGATGTAATTAATTGTACCCTTAGTTACAGAATTATAACACCACTTTTCACATGGTTTTCCACCCCACTCAGAAGTGTGATTGAACTTCATGTGGTCGTCTTGCTACATCATGAGAGCAAGAGTTGTTCTAGCGGCTCCAGTTCTAGAGGATTACTAGTAGGAATCCCAGAATTTTCCAGGAACAGTTGCAGGAGTTTCCCAATTTCCACCCTGACCCTTCGGACTGACCGCTTTCCGAAAAATGCCCAGCACCAAGCCATTGGGGCTGCCAGGAGCCGGAATGCATGATCCACAAGTACACCGCTGGACTGGCGAGCATCAACGTGGCTTGGTTAGGATCCCACCGACCGGAGCCTGTGGTCTTGCCTGGAGAACGGCCTGGAGAATCACTAGATCCTGCCATATCCATTGGCATTGAGCATGAAAACGGATCAAATCCATTGGGAATTTGGATATTCCCAGATCAAAGAAATCGGTTGATATCTTCGTATGGATTTGATCATCCGATGATCACCCAATATTCCATACACATCCATACACTATTTTCATATTCATATCCATGGTTTAGTGGGAAATTCCCTATTTTGCCCAAGTCGTGGTACTTCAATCCTTTCCATCTCCCGTTCGATGGGGATCTCGTCGAGGTGGTTTTGATGTCCCGCTACAGCGCTGGCACCATCAAGGCGGCCTTGGATCGAGTGGCGGCCGTGGTCTTTGCCTCTGTGGTTGGTGCCATGGCAACCAGAAGGGCCATGGTGGGCTTTGCTTAGAAAATGAACGATTCATGTGGGTAAAACAAATTTATAGACCATCCCCCAACGATGAGTTTGCTAATCAAACTCATGGCTTCAATGATTTCCAATGAGTAAACTCACTATTAATTGGTAATCAATGGGTTCAAAATAGTGACCTTGCATAGCCCAGTGGATGAGAACCTTTGCTACTTGAGCTACACGGCCCCCCTCCTGTCAGGCATCATCCCGGCACTGGTCCGACCAACCTGTTGTTGGATTTTCAAGTTTTCAAGACACCAAAGCCCCATGAAAATGGTGGAGCCAGCATAGAGATGCAAAAAATCTATGGCTATTTCCCCTGGAATGATCAATAAATAGAGGATTTCCCCCGGATTTTCCAGATTTTTCTGTCACTTTGCTGCATGGAATGATTTAAAACACCCACTGCGTGGCCGTCCAAGGCACCTTGGGCTACACGGCCTTGGGATGGTGTACGGACGTCTACAGGCTCGCTGTCTCTGCGGGTTGATACACCCTGGTAATGACTAAAAGTTTGCCGTTGAAAATGGCCATTTGTAATGACTAGCTGAGTTTGTTTGATGTCTACCCTCTGGTAATGGCTGACATAGCTACATAGCTATTGAAAATGGCCATAGAAATAGCTAATTTACCCATTAAACATTGCGATTTTCCATAGTTATGTGACAGTTTACCAGAGGGTAGTGGCGAATAGTTCCCCCCCTTTTGTTGGCGACCTTCGCTGTTGTAAAAAATCGCCCCTTGTGCCGAATCCCAGAAGCGGCGTCGCTCATTGCGATCCCCATATCTTGTGGGTCAACCGGCGATTTCTGCCAGTTAAACCAGCATTACTTCTTGTGAATCAAAATCGTCCAACATCTGATGTTGTAAACTGGTAAGCCCTATATAGACCTACAGTCTGGGACGGTTTTTCAATTATTTCTGTTAAAATTGTTTAATGGTTTTGGACCCAGAACATAATTATAGATTGATGGGTGTATCAACATTTCACTGTTGGTAACATTCCCATCCATTGATGGTCATCCTCCAGTAAACTAACATGAATATGCACAACCAATGGTTTCCCGTTCCGAAAAGATCTGTAAGTGCTGGATTTTCAATCTCTATGGGGCATGAAGGGTAAAATCCCATCTGTTTCAGCAGATATCTAATGATGGTATATATATATATTATAATATATATATATATACACTATATACTATATACTTATAGACTATATACTTATATACTATATGATGATATCTAATGATGAACATGAGTGGTAAAATTTCCAATTTCGCTCAATTTCCATATGTTTCATGGAGTAAATTCCCAACACAACCGCTGCGGTTAGGGTTTGCACGGTGGTGGTGATCTTCTTCGTGACCTGGGGCTTCATGTGCGCCCGTCGTGGGTTGGTCGTGGGTTAGGATCCAACCGGAGGTGTCCCAAGCTATGATTTCTTAGGGACATGATGGGACCATGATGGTGATTATATATAATATAATATAATATGATATGCTATAATATGCTGTAATATATGTATATGTATATGTATATGTATATGTATATGTATATGTATATGTATATGTATATGTATATGTATATGTATATGTATA
>Ga0126342_10005096_pt1 | contig 22761 bp, 26 predicted proteins | sample Cyp1metagenome_FD_92528 | JGI IMG/M metagenome (GOLD analysis project Ga0126342, IMG submission 92528) | Coral microbial communities from Lord Howe Island, Old Settlement Bay, Australia - Cyphastrea 1 metagenome | ecosystem: Host-associated > Invertebrates > Cnidaria > Coral ...
AAATATAATATATTATATATAATATATAATATATAATATATAATAGATAATATATAATAGATACTAGATAATATATAATATATAATATACAATATACCATATATATTAATATATGATATATGATATATAATATATAATAATGTATAATATATAATATATAATATATAATATATAATATATAATATATAATGTATAATGTATAATATATAATGTATAATATATGATTATATGATATATGTTTATATAATGAAATATAATATAATTTAATGCAATGCAATACATTATAATATAATATAATGGAATATAGCATAGCTGGCCTGAACGACAGCATGTTTTTTGTTGGCGACTGGAACGGTGGCATAGCAACAATAGTAATCAATCGTGGCACTGGAAAATCCTCCATGAATGGAGCTTTCGAAAGGGAAAATCATTGGTTTCTAAATGAGGGATTTAATGATTTTTGATGATTTCTAAATGAGGAAAATCATTGGTTTCTAAATGATAATTGCTATGTTATGTTTGAATGAAAATCATTGGAAAAATGAGGGCTGTCTGAACTAAAATCATTGGAAAATCTGATTTTTACTATGTTTGATTGTAATTGCTATGACCCAGGATGACATGTTATGGTGTTCGCTGAATTTTGCGCGGAGTCTTTCGACTAGTGACTAGTCAGTCACTTCAGGAGGGTGAGATCCTGTACTTTGGCGGAGTTTCACAAGAGAGGAAAGAACCAGAGGAGTGGCAGCCGTCCATCCATGATGGGGATGGATCAGGTCAAAACATACCTGTGCCAGCATCAGCCATGTGGTGAGTATATCGTCTTCACCTAAATGCATACAAAATCATGGTAGCAAGTAGTTACAGACCACCCAAATCCTCTGAACGATGCTGAATGAAGCGTTGATAGATGGCAAGTGTCAACCACTTTGAGGAGACTGAAGCCATGCAAATTGCCTCCCGCATCAACGAGGCCATAGTTGCGCAGAAATATGTGCTGCGATGTTCTCCATATTTCCTCAAATGTGACTGAAACAACTTCAACGAACATCAAAATAACTATAGATGAATTATGGTAAATTCAAATTGAAGATGATTCTTTTAATTTAATGAATTGAACTTGATATGTCAACATATTTGTGGATTTATTCAGATATTGAAACATGCTGTTGAAACCAGCAACAGAAGCGTCCTGGCATGGCGTGCATGGCGTTTCGCATGGCGTTTCGCATGGCGTGAAACGCATGGCGTAAAATTTCGACCACGGAGGCGCTTGCTCTGCGACGCGTCGCGCAGTCCCAGCCTGTCGAAACGGGCCCCGTTGATACGGCCTGGTGCGGAGCTCCCAGGGTTCGTCGAACTTCGTCGAACGTTGGCCAAACTGATGGTGGGCTGATGGGAAATGATGGAAAAATATCACCGAATATATATATATATATATAATCTTATGTATATATATATATATTTATGTATTATGATATATATATATAATCCCATATATGCCACATAACTATATAACCAACCATTTAATGGGTTAAGTATGATTATCTGTGTATATATAATTATATACATATGGAGAAATTATAACGACCTCACTGCGACCTCACTATAACGATGGTTAATAAGGGGACACATCTCACAATAGCCTCGATTCAGTTAGTGAACCATTATATTTTTTTCAGTGTATATTCTATAAGATATTATAACACACTATAAAACTCTCTATACGTATGTATATATGTATATATATATATATATATATATATATATTGATGATCCTATAGGCATAATTGTTACACATGAGATATTCTCTGAGAATTGAAGAGTTTGTGATGGAACATGCCCCATTGTTTTATATTGTTGTATATCATGTTATATCAGCTTGATAGCCTCCAACCTACATGATGAACTATGCGAGCTATATGACCCTGCCATGAGTGAGGGCTTGGAAGTCCACCGTGGAGGTACGATGAGCTTGGCGTTCTCCCAAACGCCACCAGCGAGCAGATTCGTCTGAAGTGACTCGAGGGAGAAGGTTATGATCGCCAGTGGCAACGTAGTTCCAAGCATAAATACGTAGAAACAGATAGAAACGCATAAGTGTCCAAATGTTTCCACTTTGTTCATCACTTTGTCGCGAGAATTCGGATCAGCAGAAAGGGCATGCTTTGAGAATTTTTATAAGATCTTTTTTAGGGTCGTGAGATGGTATCTGCTTCTTGGTATCTCTACCTTGCCCATCTTGCCCATCCCATGCTTTCTGTGCTGCAAGGTATCTGGAAATCGCTGAAACCGTGGAGGCCCCGTTTCTCTCAGCCGATGGCCGCCGATGGCCTTGCAGAGCTCTGGAAATCAACTGGCATGGATGGTGTGTCCAAATTTTTGATGTTTTTTCGGATGCTGTTTCCCGTTTTGCAAATCTTGGAGTATGTTGGGGTGGGGGTTGGGGGTCGGCAGACACAGTGGTTGACATCGGCTCCAGGAAGATTTGGCCTACCTCTTGGAACAAGGCTAGTAGGAGTGAACACTGGCTTTGTTGCATGTGCTATGTTAGAGATGTCAAGGTACGCCGGTTGATAGGTGGTTTATCCTATTACTTATAGGGTTTCAACCATCCAAGGTGGTGCAGGATTTCTTTCATCCACAGTATGTTAGAGATGTCAAGGTACGAGTTATGATATGCCTGAATTTGTGTGACAGCCCATGACCATTCGGACGTGCCACAGGTGAGGGTGGCTCCTACCAGGACTGAAGCAACACAGCATGGGATTCCCCAAAGTGCCAAATCCGTCCACTTTGTCACGAACTGTGGAAACACATCTTGCTCCTGCACATTTGTAAACCTACCAAAACCGTCCAAAATGGTCGAAATATATGACAATTATGTGACACGTTTACCTGTTACAATCATTGTGAAATTTATGTGATGCGAGATGTGAGAATTCGATAACATTGTACATACTTGGTGCATCAATGTATCAACAAGACCGCTATCACTGTGGTCACTTGTGCAGGCGCAACTTGAAGCCAGAGATGACGAGGAAGATGACGAGTACAGCTGGACTCGATGGGAGGTGCTTCGCCGAATGGGGTGAGTTGAGCATGGATATGGATATCAACGGATAAACTATGATAACCCCCCCTGTTTTAATCTTCAAAAAAACGGTGATAAACCATGATAAAACTGTTTCATATGTTCAAACAGCAGATATCTGCGGAATGTCAGGACGAAGGCGAAGACGCCATCACCCTGCAGCCCAAGAGTGACATTATGGAGGTGACGGCCAGATGCCAGCGCCGAAACGTCACCATGGGATACCATGGGTCGAGGGGGCGATTCCTGTACTCTTGATGTTCAAATGTTTGACCACAGGTTGAAAGGCCGGAAAGACAATCTTTAGTTCTGTTTGACTTGTTTAAACATATGTACTGCGGTGCACAAAAAGCCCATGCTACATGTGGCCGCAGGCCCCAGAAGAGGGTGGCCCAGAAGAGGACCATCATTGGCGCACCTCATTTGTATCGCCGTATATGTATTAGACATATTTAGACATGACATAAGGTACTTCTTTCTCCATGCAGCTCCATGAGCCAACCACATTCCCATCCAATTCTCTGCGGGCCTCGTCGTGAAGCGACAAGAAGTACTGCAAGAAGAAGAACGTGCGTCGTCATCACCAGGTTTGGTTTTCTTGTCACTGTCTGGCAATATCTGACAATATCTGGCAATAGTCTCATCTAGTCCCAGGATGGGTCATTTTCTGTACGGAGAGCCACAATGCAATGGTGACCGAAGGAAGCTGAGATTTTGGCGCAAGAGTTCTACCGGGTGTCCAACCTCTACCAGGCTGAATCTTCTGACGCGATGATTCATCCGTAACTCATAAGGTCTCACCACTGTTTCGAGGTTCCAAAACGCCCATGTTGGAGTTTGTTTGAGATGTATCATAGACTTTCGGTCAGATCCTGGTTATGAATAGTATGAATAGGCACGGTGCTGCTGCTGGTGAATTGAGCTGGCACGATAGTACATCCGGAGCGATTGTCGGGGGTTTGCCTCACTCGTTTTGTGGACCAAGCCCGTTTCTGGTAGAGTCCCATCGACGTTGCAAAGCACCGCTTCAACACTGAAGGGTATCGTTTCATTCCCCCAAACTGAAGCTGAAACTTCCCAACTTCGCACCCGGAGCACAGCTGCAACCCTTGACATCCCTTGACGCTTGCCGCAGATTCTCTCCGTCCCTTCTTTGCGGAAGATCTATGATGAGGGTGGCGTCGAAGGTCTTGCGATGCGGGTGCCGGCATTGTCCAAGGGACTCCTGGAGCCCGAGCGAGTCCTGAAAATGGCTCAGGGGATCAAGGCGCGGCCAATTTGGGGGCCATTTAAAATGGGCCATCTATATCGGTCCAAATCAGTGTTTTGCTCAAGGCATTGTCCCATGTCATATATATATATACTACACAAATCGTTGTTTTTTTTCAGATTTCAGACATGGACATCATGACATATCATGACATATCATGACATCATCGAATTCATCGACGAAGCAGACCTAGACCGACCTAGAGCGCCATGCCCCGGCAGACCCCGACCAAACAGAGAGAAAGCCTTTTGCTCCGCCTGGGATCCTCAGATGGGATCTATGTGGCCTCCCAGGCTCAGCAGAGATCTATGATCTATGAACAATTAATATCAATTAATTACACTACTGGTTGGTGGTTTGGAACATGATGTTTATGACTTTCCATTCAGTTGGGAATGGAAAAATCATCCCAACTGACAAACTCATATTTTTCAGAGGAGTTGAAAACACCAACCAGATTATCATTAAACATGAAAAAAGAAGAAACAGTTTGGAACTTCAGAACATCGAAATCTTGAGAACATAAAAAAGAGATCTTCAGATTCTGAATAAAGATGTTCTTAGAGATCTTCAGATTCTTAAAGGTCTTAGTTGCCCTCTCGAGATCTTCAGAACATCCAACTAGCACCCGACCAAAAGCATCCTTTAGCAGCCCAAAAAGGTCGTGAGCCCCGCATCCAGACCTTCCGCAGATACCAGGGGAAGAATTCCATCCGCCAGGCCAGACAGCCCAAAAAACCACCGATGGCACCCTTGCGGAATCGGAACATGAAAAAACTACCATCTGGTTATGACATTGCCATGATTGCCATGGAAAGATGGAACACCATTTTATAGCTAGATTAGCTAGGTAAACCATCTATTTCTATGGGCCATCTATACCATGGCGAACTGTTAAATAACCAGATGGTAACTGATGGCTTTGAATGAAAATGAATGGAAGTTCTAGCTATACTGCGATATCCTGCGATCATTTGTGTCGATGACTTAGTGCAGGTGCTGCGCCGAATCACGGACTGCATCCGAGTGTGGCTTGAGACTCTGCAACAGACGGACGATTGTTCAACCGATGACTGGGTTGATGACTGGGTTGACGACTATCAACTGGTCATCAAACGTTTCTAGCTTGAAAATCCCCAAACTAAATGGAGGTTTCTAGCTGAGCAAAATCATTTGTAAGGGTATCCGACTGCCGACAGCAAGGTGCTTCAAGAGCAGTGAGAGCTTAAAATTTCGAAGGAGCAACTTGGCAAGCGCTTGGTAATTTTCGCGGAGACCTGGATGCCACGGAATTATCCAAGATTTACAAAGAGGTATCTTTCAATTATCGTAGAACATCCTTTAAATTATCTCACAAATATCTACAAGTTCATGTTTTGTTACTGTGAGTCCATTTGTGATACTATTCCCACCAGTTCTAAGACATATTATTGTTCAGGAACAAAAATAAAGATAGGATTGTTGTTTCAGAGCATTTTCAGGTCCAGACCTGAAAACTGGGTGCACCCTCTATATATCCCCAACAGTAAAATGGCCACAATATGGGATGTTGATCCGCAATCTTCAGACTCCCACATATACTGTGTTTTTTTATTTACCATTACCCTCTGGTAATTTAACATAGCTATTGAAAATGGCCCATTTAGTTCGTGGATTTACCCATTGAACATGGTGATTTTCCATAGTTATCTAAACGTTTACCAGGCCGGGTATAACCAGTTCGGGTCTTTTTAACCCCCCATTTTCACCCAAAAATGGGTGATTTGGTGCCGAAAGTGGGAGAAAATCCAGCACCAACTGAGACACCATCTACGAGGAGCTTCCAGAGGTCGGAAAGTTGGGATGACCCTCAGAGATCTGGGGTGACTGGAGAGATCTGGAGCCAGATGTGCTGTATTTTTTTTGTAGATACATATATATATATGTATATATATATATATAGTGATACATAAAACATCATAAAAGAATATAAATAAGATAGTCCCTGACATGTTGACAGTGATCTAATCTAGTGTTTTCGTCCTACTTTTGGAAGAGCCCAACCTGGATCGAGGTAGCGGTCTTTGGCCGAGTGAACTCTGGGAAGTCGGTGGGATTCTGAGCGCCAAAAAAGCTTGGAATGGAGATTCCCGGCCGGTCTTCGTTGCAGAGGACCATCCTGGTTGATGTTTTAAGCTGGTAGAGGTTGGAAATGGTTGGAAATGGTTGGAAATGGTTGGAAGCACTCAAGCAGAGAGGCGCGCTTGCCCTAAGGCAATGCTGCAGCACTTGTTCAGTGCGACAAGCCCAAGGAAGAATGGCCAGCGCCCGAGCGTTCCAATGCGGCAGTTCCCGGCAATTGGTGATCAGGGGTATGGCGACCACAAATGGGTTACCAGTGGATTCAGATTTCTAATTTGAATAGATGCAAGATATGGCAAAACTGTTGCACTAAACATCACTCAGCCATCTATTTTGAATGATTTTAAGCCATTGCCACATCTTCTGACATCTTCTGACCCAAGACCAAGGCCATTTCTCAATCTCGCAGAGACCTGGCAAGACAAAGGCAAAAAATGCAAAGGTTTCCGTATGTTGAATACCAGACTGACATAGTTTTGGTCCCAATCCTTACGGACTTTGTTATACCTTGTCAGAACTTGTCCAGAAATGATAAAAAAATAGCCATGAATACTAGCCATTAATGTATATAAGATGTGGTCATTATATATATATGGGTTATATGGATAATACACATGGTTAATGGCACACCTCCAATAGGTAGTGTGTGGATGTGACCACGTTCCCAAGGGGATCGCCTGGCCGCCAGGGAATCCAAGTGTACTGCATGAACCGCCGCTTCACCGTGGCAGATATGCCCGGCTATGGGCAAGCTGCCCTGCAGACAGAGGCGAGTCCGTGATTCTTGAATGATTCCGTCCAGTGATTTTTTACATGACTTGCGAAGATTTCCAATGATTTTCAATGTGCAAAGATCATCAGCTGCTTATCATTAGGAAGCAGCGGCTGTACATGAGAAGTGGAATGGGCAGTGGAAAAACGTGATCAAGGACTGACTTTGGCAGTGACAGATGTCACGTGACGTGATACCGTGATATGGACTCCCCATGTGTCTCCAGGTGTTTGCCATAGACAACATACGCCGTAGATTCTTATATAAAATGTGAGTTACTGTATGTTGTCATGTATGTATATAATATAATATATATATAGACCTATCCACCTATTTTTCGAGGACGATGCTGTCACAGACGTGACGTTAAAAGAAGTGTAGCTCTGTCATGCCTTGAGGACTATCTCAATACCACGCATTGGTTGAGAGCGGCCATTTACGTTCACGAGATCTCCAAGGATGTCCGAATCAAAGTTACATTTTTAGTTACAACAGATATCAACAGATCGTTTCTTTGAAACTGATGTGAAAGTCTTGACCCCAAAATCTGGTCTGGTACTGCCCGGCCAACTAAAAAAAGACATGGCAAATCATGGCAATGATCATGGCAATTCATATAGCTATGGCCGCCTATGGCGCAGTTCCCCTCATCCGCCAGATCTCTGCAGCATTGAGGTTGTCAAGGAAGATCTCGAGACGATCCAGATGCTGAGGACATGTGGGGCCTAAATCGTTCACCATGACCTCCCAGATGAAACATCGATCAACATGTGTGATCTTTCAATGCGATAGTGTGATCCCCAGCCCAGCGCAATGCACCCATGATACGCTTGACACATTTTTTGATGTCCAATATATCCGCAATATCCGGACATTTTTTTTAATGACACAAAGCTTTCACACATGGACTTCGCAACATGTTGTTACAACTCATGATGCAGCATTGTACTCAGTTCATCTCAGTTCCAACCAAAGAAACATCACATCCCACGAACATTTGCGGAATATGGCACGTGGTCGTGGCCGTGGCATCACTACTTTTTTTTAAAGAGTAACTTGGGGCTGCCAATTACTTCCGGAATGGAAGCAACAAAGTTTGAACGCACTCAAATTACCCTCTAGGAAAATCACCATCTTTGGTACGTAAATCATCTGTAAATGGGCTATTCTCCATGGCTATGTTCAATTACCCGAGGCTAGAAATTGAAATTCAAACCACACAGGAAAATGAAGATCCCCATTCTGCTGGTCTTCACCAAGGATGACAAGGCGGTGCAGTGTTGGAGCTCATCCTCGCCAGCCAATGGTTGCAGAATCACTCGATTTTGAGAAATCATAGGATTGATCATATTTTGATCATCATATTTGATACATTTTTTATCATAGAATTCATATTTTGATTAATTGATCATTATATTTTGATCATATGTTGATCATAGAAATCATATTTTGATCATAGAAATCACCATAGAAATCACTACATCTATGATCATTTATGTCGTTTTCACCGTTTGAATATCTTGACACTCTCGAAAAATGCGAGCCGTCGGCTCGCCGACGGCTCTGGGAATCCGTGTCCAGGTGGATTCTGAAACTCATCGTCACCAGCGGGTGATGAAGCTGAGGCGAATGGTCATAACATCTGGGTAAATTATAACGACCTCACTGCGACCTCACTGGAATCATGGTTAGTAAGGGAAAATATCCCCAAATAGCCTTAATTCAGGTTAGTGAAATATTATAATTTACCCAGATAACATGTAAAATACATTGTGTTTTTTTTGATAAAGAGTGTGTACTAGTATTTATTACTTTTTTTCAGGGGTTAGTATCCTTCATTGCTTGTTTGTGTCACTAGTGATCATTTAGTGTGATGTGTTATGGTGTATCATTACTATCTAGTGTTGTTGTTGGTTTTGTTTAGTGTCCTAGTTTTATAATTATGTCTAATTCTTTGTGTTTTCAATGTTCTCATCATTATTATGTGAGTATAAATGTTAAATCATTTCCAGTATTAATATATATATATATATATATGTATATCAATATCAATATAAATATCACTATAAACATCAATATCAATATTGCTATTCATATGGTTAATCATATTCATATTCATATTATTGTTATGCATTGTTAATCAATGCTGCTCGTTGGTCATCATTATACACTAATTGTCATTCCACTTGGATTTATCAAAACTTTGGGAACCCACATAGTGACAAGCTGGCGTGTATAAATGAACTGTTTTCACTTCTGGATGTTCCGATGCGAAGTGCGCATTGAAAGCTTCCCATTGTAGCTGTCATGTCTCCTGCACATCTCGCAGCTGTAGTTTAGCAATGCTTCACCAAGCAACTACCCTCTGGTAATTTAACATAGCTATTGAACATGGCCATTTATAGTGGATTTTCCCATGAAAAATTGTGATTTTCCATAGTTATGTTAGTTTACCAGAGGGTACTGTAAGTCCAATGGCCAAATCTGGCACATTCGCGTCACTGCAAGAGAACCACTAGCTGAACGCTATCAGCATGAACAACAGCTGCCATTGAGCCATGAAACCGATCTGACGCAGCAATTTTCTACGGAGATTGCCATGGAGGGAGGCCCTGAAGGAGTTCCGACGTCGGGTCTTCCCGGAGAAGCGCCACCTTTCCTATGGGTCATCATCATTGCAGCTGCTGTGCTATGGTGGCTGTGGCCATGGCTGGAACGCTACTTGGATTTCCATGGGGAAACGGCAGCAACGGTGAGGGTGCAGCAGTGCAGCATCCCCAAATCTTCATGGGATACAAAAAACAACAAGTCGATTTGCAGGTAGCAATGGGATCCAATGGGTCTAAACTATGTCAAGTTGGGTCCAGATCTTCATGGCGCCTGCCGCAAAAAATGAGTGTGTCCCTTAGAGACACCCCCCCCCGCGCCCTGGAAGGTTGGCAGGAATCAAGACGAGCTGCATCACAGCCACCCGTTCCACAAGATCGAGCGGTGATGGAAATGATGGCACATGCAGCGCTTTGTTGGCACAGATAACATTTAAAAAAAATTAACATAGCTATTGAAAATGACCATAGAAATAGTGGATTTTCCCAGCTATAACATGGTGATTTTCCATAGTTATGTAAACGTTTACCAGAGGGTATCGATGAAAACATGATTGACGTTGGATTGGACTTTGACAGACAACCCAGAAACATGACCCAGAAACAGATGCTGCTCTGGTGAAGAGCTCCGAAGCTGTATCTAATTTATCCAATTTGCTGGTGCAATGTAAGCCACTGAATAAATGTGTGAAATGGGGTGGTGAAAAAAAATTGAAAGGCCTCGTTTGTGAAAAATCCGATACAAAGCTGGTTGACCTGCAAATCTTCAAAATATATTGGTACATTTTGTACAAAGCTGGATTTTCTATCCAAGGAATGGTAGAAGGTTGCCCGAAGCAGTCCCTCAGAAATGTGGACCACGATAGTGAGATTGTAAAGTTTGTACGGTTTAGCGCCGAGATTTCTTCTAGACATTTGGTTTCTTCCAGCCGAAGAAATAATAATACATACAAATACCATTTCTGAAATTACAAAGGATTCAGAACCCAACCAGTTCAGACTTGATCCACTTGAGTATGTGCCTTTGATTCCATCGGATTGTTGTCTCATTGAAGCCTTGACAGAAAAAGCTGGCGAGTTGAGTTCAACAGTTTCCCCCAGGTGGAAAAGGAGAAAGAGGAGGTCAAGGAAGTCCCAGAGGAGGCTGTCATGAGGCCCTTTTGGGCGATTTGATGTGAAATGGATAACTCTTGGAAACAGCTGTCCGACATGCTGCTAAAAAGGGCTTCATATCGGAGTAGCTTCTGAAGAGCTCCCGGATGAAACTTCGGCCCGGTTGTCGGATTGTGATGGGCCCCGATTGTGGCCCTAGTGCAGTTTTGAGTTTTGAGCAAAGCTTTGAAACGAAGCGAGCGGTCAAAGGTGTCAAACCGATGTTCCAGCAATTGACTCCAACTACTGCACCATTGCAGACTGAGGGACCAAATTTGTGAATGTTGAGATGTGAAGTATGTTGGATTTAAAAATTTAACATAATTTAACCTATATTTGTTGGATATATGGTATATATATATACGTATATATATATATATGTTGGATTATATGGTATATATGTTGGATATTGTTGGATTATATGTATATATGTTGGATCCTCCATGTCAGCCTTTCACCAGGCCAGATCTGGGTTTCGATCCCGAAGAGACCTTCAATGAGAACTATGCGGAAGCATGTGACCTGCTTCAGCACATCCTATCTGTTCCACCCATGGGTGAAAAGTTCACCGCAGCTGTGTCGGGCTTACATTCCTTGGCGAATATCCTGGATCGCCTTTTTCAAGCCTGGGCAGATGAAAAAGAGAAGCTGGACGATGGCGTTTTTCGTTTTGATGCTTTCTATTCCGTGAAGATGTGTACGTTTAGGTGCAAAACCTCGGATGTATGTATATATATAATATTCACTTTACATGCAACGAATTGCAATCATCATCTCTATAAATAATATACATATTACATATATGATAATCACACGTGTGATGTATTGAAGAACATGACGAGTCCCAAAATATGTGATGTATTCACATATCTTTGGGGCTTCCTGGCCCAGGAAATTTTCGCAGATCAAGGAAGACAGCGATGCCTTCCTCAAGAGCTTTGGAACGTCCGACAGCGCCTTGCGGAAACTCCTGGCGCATGCGGGCTTCCAACGGCAGGCGGCTTGGCTGTGTTGCATCTATGATCTATGTGTATTGTATCAAAATTATATCATATATAGATGGAATATGCATTCTAAACATACACATAGTTGGAATATGTTGGAATATGTTGGAATATGTTGGAATATGTTGGAATATGTTGGAATATGTTGGAATCCATTTAACTTGGGCTCCATTTCTGTGTAAGATTTCATGATCTGGTTGGCCAGGTGACAGAATCTTCCAAGTCTGTCTGGTACTTCGATCGACAAGATCCTGAAATCCGACTGAGAGGACATGGGTCATGACTGATGTCCCCATGGGTCACATCACCCAACCATGAATGGTATATAATCTACTAGATGGCTACTATGGTTGGTGATGTCCTTTATATTCCCAAAATGGGACAGTTACCAACCCCTGGAGGACTCACCGTCCGACTGTGTTTGCAGCGCTTCTCTGAACTACAGAGGCACCGGTTCTTTGCAGTCCGTCGTCCCGTCGTCCCGGTGTTTACCGGGAGTATGGTCCGGTATGGTGAACACCCATCCCCTACCAGACCTACCATGAACATCCATGAACTATGTGATGATTGATGATTGGCAAGGGTTTGACCCCGGTTGTTCCAGGCTGCGGGGCACCCATCGCTGGGCCCAGTCCAACAACTCTGCGGTGGTTCCCAGTGCAGATGCATCGTTGTACGAGTTGCTGGAGCTGTACAAGGGCCCTGATGCAGAGGGAGAACGACCTTCCATTCGAGAACGAAACGTGGCAAATTTCAAGCAGCAGTTTTCTTCAAGTTTCAAACATTCCATGTGGCATTCCATGATATTCCATGTTTTTTTTTTGACGGGTTGAAGTCAAAGACTAGGAAACCTGGAAGCAGAAGTGCGTGCCAAGATTCAGGAGACTTGGGGAACTTGGGGCTGAGAGTGGATGATTTCGTGTGCAAGTCAGGCAATCACATAGATGAAGAAGTGGTTCCAGCTTCGTGTGTCAAAAGAGCGTAACATTTGGAAATGTTCAGTCCAATGGGGTAAAATGACACCGTCACAGCTGGGTGTGGATCATTGAAAGTGTTGAACTCCTCAAGTTCGAATGCCTGGGATGCTGCAATTCTATCTGTTTTGTTTGTATCTCATTTATATTCATGTCCCCTAAATCAAATTATTGGGATCTATTGGCGGGGTTCATATACATATATATATATATATGCTAAGCGGCCCTTCCAGTGCCTACCTTTTCTTACTACTAGTACGGTTTTAAATATGGTTATCATCGGTTAGTCTTAAAAGATATATAACCAATGTTTTTTCCAAATTCTAAATGCTACATATTCACTATAGTAGCACTTCTAAACCACTTTTTCATCATTCTCTATCATTGCTTCCCTTTCAGAAAGTTGAGTATGCAGTGTATATATATAATTATATATATACATATGCTTTGAAAACCCTCAGCACAGCGGTATTCTTGCATACACACATACACACATACACACATACATACATGCCTGCATCAATACATGAATACATGTGAATACATGAATACATGAATATGTGAATACATACATACTCCGTCACTTTTGCTGGTTATATTGCCCATTGTTTGTCGGTCAGTTCCCCATTAGCTCCACAAATCACTTCCAACCATTCCAATCAAGATATATCCCCACCAAATTGGGATAACAATAAAAACCATCCAAACATAAAAAAGAGCAAACACCTCTAGAAATAATGTTGCAATGCTTCACCATCGTATGCGTTGGTACATCTTTGAGCCCTTTGCGCCAGCCGCAGCTTGAATTCTTTGCCCTATCCACAAAAATCACAGAACCGAATAAAACCTTCCGGTAATCCACCTAGAAAAGCCAATAAACCTTCCAATAATCCAGCACGAAGACCTTTCCCAACTCTTCATCCCATGTTTTCTTCGTCCGAGGAGCGCCGTGCCGAAGCTCAGCTCTCCGGGCTCACGTTGCACGAGGGTTTGGCGTCAGCAGCCAGGCGCCTGGCGCAGAGGCAGCGCGTGGGCGAACGACAGGCCAGCCCGGCCAGCCCCACGGGAGCTGAGGATCCAGTGGTCATAGTTAGTCTTAAAAACATCCACTGGTCAATGGATTGGTTTAAGGGAAAATCTACAGGAAACCAGGAAACCATAGATTTTCCCATTAAATATGGGGTTTTCCTGTAAAATTTTCCTTAAACCAATCCATTGAACTGGTTAAAGATAGTCCACCATAGTTAGTTAGTGATTAGAACATAATGTGAGTTATTTTTTAACTAATCCACTGGTTAGATCTGGTTAGTAATGTCAACCCCAGATGAATGAGTATAATAATTAAAGCCATATAAAGGCTGTTGAATTGGGGGTTAGACGTATATCAGATTATACGTAACTATTTGGAGAGTATACCCGTAATTAATAGACCACGGCCTATTAATCCGGGGTTGACATTACTGATGAACCTGGCAGGGTTCTCTTTGAACCTCCAAACTTGCATAGAATTGCCATGTGGGGGGTGTACCCCATTTTTGGACAAGACCACATGGGAATCAAACAAACAAACATTTTCTGTGATTTTTTCATGGGATATTTTCAGTGGGATAGAATTCAAGAACCATGTGTTTTTTTTTGATGGGAAGTCCATATTTCAATCTTTGGCCCATTTCATCCCATTTCAATAGGGAGTAAAACCAACTCATGGGGATGAAACCAGAAAGGTATCTTCCAACGATGGCCGAATTTCGGGGCGAGTGGTGTGAAGTTCACCCTTGGGCATTGTTCCTTGGGGATGGGGGGAATGACCATCTCCAATTTCTGGTGTTTCGGCATGCTGATGCACCATGATCGAAAAGTTTTCTGTGGCAAAGCCATTGTTGAAACTCATTTCTTTTCAGATGTTTTAGGTTTTTTTTCAGGTTTCTGGGTTTTCCAGAACTATATATATAGCAATTGTTCATTGGGACACTGGCGATTTTGGCGACGATCCATGTGATCCATGACCGCTACAAGTCGTATCCCAGGGAAAATCGCAGATGACGAAGCTTCGCTCCAGCGATGTGCGGGAGCTCTTGGCGAAGATGCCATTGCCACCAGGTGGCTCCGAGGAATTTGGCGGAATTTGGCACCGGAGAAAAAAGCCATCGATTACCCTTGGGCAATCAAACGTGGCAATAGGAAATCCCTTATAAATGCAGGTGTTCAGGTAAAAATCATCCATATAATCTATATATATATATATCTATACTGTAAATATCTGTAAATGGGGTGTGTTCAATTGCCACGTTTGATTACTGAAGGGTATACCTCATGGCCAGATTATAATCATGAACTATATAATATCCTCAAACTGATCAAGACTGATCAAGACTGATCATGTTTGGGCGTCTTGATGAGGTAGCATGACTTTACCCAAAACGAGCCACAGACTGCTACATCCACGAAGCCAGGATTCACTGCAGCACAGCTCTATTTCCGCAGTACCGAGCTGCCAAGTATCTTTGGGTTGACGAGCAGTACGGGATCCGGTGCCACCCCGATGGGTGGCAAGAATGACGAGAAGGCTTGGGGATGTCATCACGAGAAGCCAACGATGGGTATCATGATCATGCAGCGAACATGTGGGTTTGGCTGAAAACAAGGCACATCTCAAAATCAATATATATATATATATTAATATATAGTTCATCATGTCCCATTTCATTGGCCATTTTGGGGTATCCCCAATTTTCGAGAAAACAAACAAATACTTGTATGTCAAGTGGACTCTCCCATGTTGGCGCGTGCACGGCGCAAAATGTGCAAAGTATGTTCAGCACGGCGCTTCAAGCCCAGCTGCTAGAGGGCTACTGGTTAGCTTTTGGTGTGTTGTTCAGCTCCTGGCTGATAGCCAAAACGAAACGTTGGGAGGACAAGGACAAAGCGGCCGACATCTTGGCCCGCGAAGCTGTTGGCTATTGGGCCGCGCGACAAGCACAGGATGTGGCATGGCCAAGCGCCAGCCTCTGTGGTGTTGGCGCAGCCCTTGACTATACTGTGACTTGAGGGAAGAGAGGGATGGAAGATGCAGCATGGTGCAATCAGCTGAAGGTTGAATCCCCAGGTTGAATCAAACTGAAACTTTTAAATCCACAGTTTCGGCATGTGTGGACCGAGTAAAGTTCACAGGGTGAAGTTGAGTGGAAAAAACACAGTACTCCATTCCATCTCCATTCCAAAAATAATTGGAAGCCCCTTCTAGCCCATTAAAGTCCATGAAAACTCATTAAAGCAGTTACCCTCTGGTAAACTAACATAACTATGGAAAATCACAATTTTTGATGGGAAAATCCACTATAAATCACCATTTTCAATAGCTATGTTAAATTACCAGAGGGTAGTAGCTGTTGACCCAGCCTCCCCTGGTTGAAAACGAAGGTCAACCGCGGCTTCGTTGTAGCTTTGCTGATCGGTCCTGACCTCGGCATACCATGAGCAAACCATATCCCATGACGGATCCATGGTGCTGGCATATATACTAACATCAAGGGGGTATATTGATGGGATCCATGTTACCATATATAGCAGCACCATGGATCCTATGGGTATGGTTGTTGACAGTCGTATTTAAACTATTTTAAACTGATTGCTTTAACGGACACAAATTTGGACACCGTGCTGCAGGCTTTGAGGGAGCCACTGTGGAGGAGGCTGGATGTTTCCACATGTTTCCACCACATCTTTTCAAGATTTTTAAGGCATCCATATATTATATGTTCCGTTTGCAGCTAATAGCCTCCCAAGATAGCCACTAATAGATATCCTAATGATTGCAGAAACCTCCCAAGGTTTTGCATATAACCATAGGCATTATTAACCACTATTAATAGGCATTAATAACCATTAATTAACTATATTATTAACCATAGCTGTAAAAAAAACAACTTCCCCATCTTCAGCAGGCCCGGCCCTGCAACGACCCAGGCCTCGACCTCGCAGAGGAGTGCCATGCAAAGCTTGCGACGGCGTCAGGCAGCGGCAAAGGAGGCGGCCAGCAAGGCCCAGCCCAGCGCTACGTTTGGTGCCTTGGTGGGTCATGGGCGACGGGTCGTGTTGGGCTTCTCTGAAACGGGGAAAACCAGGGGGCAAACCATGGCAAAAGCCAAACTCCAATGGAGTTCATCGTATTTTCTTCCACTGAAATATATTCGAGCATGTTACAATGTTGGCGCTTCATCCGCCATTTTCAGACACACCCATATGTGAATTACAAGAGTAAATTCTCAACTAGCATCACAAATCAATGGGGGGGTTTGATTTACCATGCTCTGCTCATGTTTGCTTGGTGATTGTTTACATGTTTCATCTTCATTTCGAGTTTTTGGTTGGAGTGACCACAACATCACCATGAGGCAAACCGGTAAATATTGGACAAAGTTATAGCCGTTATAGCTTGGTTTAGATTCACCCCATGAATATAGTTGTATACCCCCACAAACATCAATAAACCCATAGGTACACTATAGTTATATTCCCGATACACCCAACGTTGACCAAGTGAGCTGTGCACTTAACTCTATGGCAGTCCTGCAAACCTTCAGCGCCCAAAGATGGTGAGAGGTAGACAGATTGGCAACGGAAAAGTACCGGATTTTTGGCCATTTGGCTTCTTGGATTACTTTTGGGTTTCTTGAGTTCTAGGTTTCTTCAGCTCTTAGAAAAACGAGATCCAACGTCCAACAAAAACAAGAGCAGCAATTTCAGCCCAAAGTGCTGCACATAGAAGTAAGATAAGATATTTCAGCACAAGGATGCTGTAATTTCCGTTCAAATCAGACATACCTTAAATCAACCTTCAATATGCTACAAGATTGGTAAAAATTCAGCAGAAGAAGCAGAGAATGCCACGAAAGACACAATCCGAACCACCGGGTTTCGTCACATTCCCTGGAGATTTCGGCGCGTTGCGCCGCAGAGTATGCCTATGCCCATCTCCCGAAAAAAAATCACTGGCAGCTCTTGGGAAAAAACATGGGTCGTGGCAGAGAAAGATTGAAGCACCTTTGGTGGAAGCTAGCCTCATCCTCAATAAGAAATCTTGGGTGAAATATGTGTGCATTTTGTGATACAAGCATACATAATGTTACATAATGTTGCATAATGATACATAATTATACATAATAATACATAATAATACATAATAATGCATAATAATACATAATAATACATAATAATACATAATAATACATAATAATACATAATAATACATAATAATACATGATAATACATGATAATACATAATAATACATAATAATACATTAACATAAATTATAATACATAATAATGTAATATATCCATACATATCATAGCATTATATATATAATATACATACATATCATAGCATTATATACATAGCTATGGTAGCTATGTGTTTGCAGATGGAGCAGCCTCTACAATAGCCAGGGCAGATCAAGAAACCTTTCTCGGCCATGTTCCAAGTAGATGTGGCAGGCTTTTCAGGTTCTGCACACATAGACGGACTTCGAATCTACTGTATCCATAGCTGTGGATTACCTGATTACCCTGAGTTTCTCACCGCGAATTCAATGGGTATCCCCTGAAACCGGCTCAGGTGCTCGGGTCCGGACATTGGGAGCACCCACTGCCGATGCTGTTCTGAATCGCAAATGACACCTGTTTGCGACAGGGCCTGGTGAAGAGCACCGTGAGGCTGATAAGCGATAAGCGAAGGATGGCACGAGAATGGCAAAACTGAATATGCGGCCTCGCAAAGCATCCCCACATACTTCACAGTGATTTGGCAGGGTTTGTTTTTTAAACACCCCTCCAGGGGTCTACAATGAGTAATTTCACCAAAAAAACAAAGCATAGCAAGATATAGATTTGCTGATTGCCCGGGAACGTTTATATACTCTTTTGTGAATCAGAAACATACAGATTGAACAAAAGTAAATCAATGATAATCAAGGCGCCAATATGACTTTCTGAACCGCTCCTGTTGGGATGTACAGTATTCAGTACTCGTACAGCCAGGCGCCAGTTGCATTGGCCTATGGACTGGCCGCACGCTCACTACACAACGCGACGAGGTGGCTATGGTCAAGTCTTCAAGAACATGGCTGGATCCTTTGATCAGCTTCTAATCAGACAGGATCACTGATGAACGGAGTGTGAAGTTCTATTTCCAAAGGCAAGCATCAAATTGACTGTTCAGATGTGTTCAGTCTCAGCAAAGACATGTGGACAATGTGGTGTAGTATGGATAATGTGTGTGAAGAGTGTTTTTCATGTGTTAAGATATTGGACATGTTGAATCATGTTGATACCTTGATGCAGAATGGCCAGCTGAAATGCATTGATCTTGAAATGCATTGGAGCAAGAGTCAATCCAATGCAGTATACTGCGGATACGTCATGGAAGCTGACTTTTTTGCAACGCAACTTTAATCCAAAGCCATATTTTTTGGACGGGCCATGTTTGTTCCGTCACAAGTCTCGACACAAGTGTTAACAAGTGCATCAAGGAAACTTTGGATTATATAGTTATTGCTCTTCAAAGCGGATGAAGTGAGAACGCATGTCAGATTGACATCTCCATCATACAAGTCCAAAATTTATCGAAATTTCCCATTAGGTCATTACAAGTCGTTAAAAGTCTAATGAGTCTAATACATAGAATAGTCATCCTGGCGTAGATAGTATCTTTCAAAGTTCCATGTTCTAGCTACAGGATCAACACATGTATCATATATTTGGATAAACCATAGTGCCCTCAATGCGACGTCACTGGAATGATGGGAATGGATTACAGGGAATCATCCCCCAAAGGGCCCAACATGACAACAGCTATTTTTAGGTTAGTGAATTACTAGTATTTTTACTCGGCCGGACACATATGATACAATGTTGTATAGAAAATAATAGACATATTGCGTATTATATATGAATATGATATACGTTATATTACTATGAGATAAAGATGTCGATAATGATTATCGCTATTGATAATATACCATTGCAATGAATATTATATTCATATATATATGTTCATATGGGGTAATCATATAGTCAGGTGTATATCCCATTAATTTCCCATTATATACCTATTATATCCCATGATGTTACATAGTGATTGTCCTCCTACATATTCATACACATACATACATATTCATACACATACATACATATTCATACACATACATACATATACATATACATATATACATACATACATATATGGTCCATGATATGTACATATGCATATATATATATACATACATATACAGATAGACACACATAGACATATATTATCAATGTACTATACTATATTATACATGTAGACATACATATACTACTACTACTACTACTACTACTACTACTACTACTACTACTACTACTACTGCTATCATCAATTATCAGTAGACACATATAGTATAATACATATCGTAAAATACAGTCTCAAATATTATCATATAGTATACTATCATATAGTATACTATCTTATAGTATAATACATATATGGTTGGTGGTTTGGAACATGTTTTTATTTTCCATAATATATGGGATGTCATCCTTTCCATCGATTTTCATATTTTTCAAGATGGTTAAAACCACCCATGGAAAATCACAAGTTTTAATAGGTAAATAATCATGTTTATCATCTATAAATGGGTCATTTTCCATAGCTACGTTAAATAACCAAAGGCTAATTTACTATCTTATAGCAAAATACATATATATATAGTATACATAATTAGTATACATATATATGTATATATGTATAGTATAATACTACCAGTAATATTTACTATCTTATAGTATACCCTCTGGTAAACTAACATAGCTATTGAAAATGGCCATTTATAGTGAGTTTTCCCATTAAAAATTGTGATTTTCCATAGTCATGTAAACGTTTACCAGAGGGTAATACATATTATTGGTAGTAGCAGCTAGCACCAAGGTGGGTACCATGATGCTGGGCCTCGTGGCCACTGAGCAGAGGGAAGATGCCATGGATGCATTGAAGGCCGTGGGGCCGCGGGTTTCCATGGCAACCAGGGAAAATGCTGGATTTATGTGGAAAAATGGTGGATTTATATAGAAAAATGGTGGATTTATGTAGAAAAATGCTGGATTTGTGTGGAAAAATGGTGGAATTATATGGAAACATTGTGGAATTATATAGAAAAATGCTGGATTTATGTGGAAAAATGGTGGATTTAAGGAACACAAATTGGAGTCTTACCATGTTAAACCAAGAAATTTATGGAACATAAGAATCCTACAGAATTGGCATTTGACCACCGATAATCGGCATTTAACGAATAGTAGGATTTAAATATCACACAAATGGGGATTTCAGTATCAAAATGGGGATTAGAAAGCCTACGTTTTATGGAGGACGGGGATACTGTATCAATACGATATTTGAGTGTGTCTGGAAATGGGGGATGAACCGCTCAAATTGCCATTTCAATGGGGAACATTATGATAAACTATTGTATTTGGGGTACTCTATTTTCAGACAAACCCATTTGTTGAAAATGATGGCATTCATACACTTTTATAGGTTCATGTCACCGAACTACAATCTTGAGCTTCGGTAAACTAACCTAGCTACTGAAAAGCCCTATCTATAGATGATTTGCCACTAATAAAAGGATATTTTTCATAGCTATCTTCGTGTCCCAGAGGGTATCAATGGATTGGTTTAGGGGAAAAATTACAGGAAAATCCCATATTTAATGGTAAAAAAACATGGTTTCCTGCAAATTTTCCCTTAAACCAATCCATTTTTCGGCTAAGAAAATTGTTTTTTTGTGTCCAATCAATTCTGATCAGACCGAGCTGCCTGACATTTTCTGGGACTACCGCGACAAGTGCGCTGCCCAGATTCCACTAACACTCGAAACGAGAATTCGTTGAAGGTAATATGAATTGATATGAGATGTCAGTCCTGTAAAAAAAATTGTCCTGTGGAAACAAAAGTACTAGACCGCTAGACAACTGGAGACAAGGGAAACCCCCTTTGTTATTGGAGAGGAGAAACAGAGCTAGTAACAGTAGCTGAGGTACATTCCCAAGCCACGCAGCTTCTTTGGCAGAAAGGCTGCCATCAAGAAGTCGCGAACATACCCCGATGAGGTGGGTTTCCATGGCCACCCCATCGTATGTCTTGTGACCCCAGCTGCCATTTGAGGCTTGGATCACTGTAGATCTGCGACCGTCAGGATGTAGTCTACACCGAAGAAGAACTGGAAGAAGAAGAGGCACTGTGGACCTATGGAGTTGGGCTGATCCGAAACCTATCCGAAAAATCATCCCAATACATATGGCTGTGAAATGGGGATTCACTGCCCAAAATGGCCATTTGCGGAGATGATTGACCATCAAATTTTGGGGTTTCATCTCGTTTCATCCAAATTTTCAGACCCACGTGTTTAGACCCCATCTCTGTGAAATTGGCATAAACGTCCATTCTTCGCCTGTGGGAAGAATACCAATGCCGGAGGAAATCGCTGAGAAGCGAGAGCTGAGGGCCTTGCGTGCCGAACGAAAGGCTGGGTCCACAATGGCACAGTGGATATGTCATCCAATGGTGGGGAAACAATAAGGATCATAGTTGATCGTAGGTTATTCATGGTTAATGTATGTTAATGTATGTTAATGTATGTTAATGTATGTTAATGTATGTTAATGTATGTTAATGTATGTTAATGTATGTTAATGTATGTTAATGTATGTTAATGTATGTTAATGTATGTT